>Ga0172364_10000175_pt1 | contig 40445 bp, 29 predicted proteins | sample LakKivSesite10cm_FD_114545 | JGI IMG/M metagenome (GOLD analysis project Ga0172364, IMG submission 114545) | Sediment microbial communities from Lake Kivu, Rwanda - Sediment site 10cm | ecosystem: Environmental > Aquatic > Freshwater > Lake > Sediment | place: Rwanda: Western Province, Lake...
ATCGTCGCGGTGACGGTCGTTCCGGCATGCCAGAAGAACGCGGCGGAGGGGACGATGGCCGACCTGGTGCTGGTTAATGGCAAGGTGTGGACCGGGAGCGCGGCGAAGCCGTGGGCCGAGGCCGTGGCCGCCCAAGGCGGGCGGATCATCGCCGTGGGGACGACGGCCGAGCTGCGGGCCCTGGCCGGCCCCGGGACCAAGCTCGTGGACCTGGGCGGGTCGCTCGTGCTGCCGGGCTTCATCGACAGCCATACCCATTTCCTCGCCGGCGGCTTCGCCCTGAAGAGCCTCCAGCTGCGGGACGCCGCGAGCCGCGAGGAGTTCGTGGCCCGCATCGCCGCCAAGGCCAGGGAGCTTGGCCCCGGCCGCTGGATCCAGAACGGCGACTGGGACCACCAGCAGTTCACCCCGGTCGAGCTGCCCCGCCAGGAGTGGATCAACGCCGTGACGCCCGACAATCCCGTCTGCATCAACCGCTTCGACGGGCACATGATCCTGGCCAACAGCCTGGCCCTCAGGCTGGCCGGGGTCACCAAGGACACGCCCGTTCCGCCCGGCGGCGAGATCGAGAAGGACCCGGCGACGGGCGAGCCCACAGGGATCCTCAAGGACGAAGCCATGGGCTTCGTCTATTCGAAGATCCCCGATCCGAGCTTTGAAGAGGACCTCGAGGCGGCCCAGGCCTCGGTCCGCCACGCCGCGTCGAACGGCGTGACCACGGTCAACGAAATGGCCGACGCGACGAGCCTTCAGGTCTTTCAGGAGCTGGCCCGGCGCGGCCGGCTGACGACGCGCGTCCATGTCTATATCCCGATCAGCGAGGTCGGGACGCTGGCCCGGCTCAAGGCGAGATCGCCGTTCGGCGGCCCGTGCCTGACGCTGGCGGGCCTCAAGGGCTTCGTGGACGGCTCGCTCGGCTCGGCCACGGCCTACTTCTTCGAGCCCTACGCCGACGATCCGTCGACCTCGGGCATCCTCAACGGCCAGATGTTCCCCGAGGGCATCATGGAGAAGAGGATCCTCGAGGCCGACAAGGCCGGCCTCCAGGTGGCGGTCCACGCCATCGGCGATAGGGCCAACAGCCTGCTTCTCGACATCTTCGAGAAGGCCGTGGCCGCGAACGGGCCCCGGGACCGGCGCTGGCGGGTCGAGCACGCCCAGCACCTCCGGCCGGCCGACATCGCCCGCTTCGGCAAGCTCGGGCTCGTGGCCTCGGTCCAGCCCTATCACGCCATCGACGACGGCCGCTGGGCCGAGACCAAGATCGGCCCGGAGCGGGTCAAGACGACCTACGCCTTCGAATCCTTGCGGCGGGCCGGGGCCGTCCTGGCCTTCGGCTCGGATTGGACGGTGGCCCCGCTCAACCCGATCCTGGGGATCTACGCGGCCGTCACCCGGCGGACTCTCGACGGCAAGAACCCGGACGGCTGGGTGCCGGGCGAGAAGGTCTCGGTGGAAGAAGCCGTCAAAGCCTACACCGTGAACGGCGCATGGGCCGAGTTCGCCGAAGCCGAAAAGGGGACGATCGAAGCCGGCAAGCTGGCCGACCTCGTCGTCCTCGACCGCAATATCTTCGCCATCCCGCCCGAGGAGATCGGACAGGTCAAGGTCCGGCTGACCATCTTCGACGGCCGGATCATCTACGGGAAGGATTGATGGCCGCGGGGCTTTTTCCGGCCGAGCCCGGGCGCATCGGCACGGACGAATCGGGCAAGGGCGACTACTTCGGGCCCCTCGTCGTGGCCGCGTTCTTCATGCCCGAGGGCCAGGAGGACGTCCTGCGCGAGCTCGGCGTGCGGGATTCGAAGAGGATCACGGACGCCCGCTGCCGCGAGATCGCCGAGACCCTCAAGCGCGGCTATCGCTTCCATTCCGTGGTCACGGTCGGGCCCGAGAAATACAACGAGCTCTGGGCCAAGCTCCGCAACCTCAACCGGCTCCTCGCCTGGGGGCACGCCCGGGCCATCGAGAACGTGCTCGAGCGCGTGCCGGCCGGCAAGGCGGTCACCGACCAATTCGGCGATGAGCGGTTCGTCCGCCAGGCCCTGCTCCAAAAGGGGCGGGAGATCGAGCTCGTCCAGATGCCGCGGGCCGAGGAAGATCCGGCCGTCGCAGCCGCATCGATCCTGGCCCGGGCCGAGTTCCTGACCCGGCTCCACTACCTTTCCCGCGACGTCGGTCTCGAGCTGCCTAAGGGCGCGTCGGACCTGGTCGAGACCGCGGCCGTCAAGCTCGTCCGCGCCAAAGGTCCGGACGTCCTCGACAAGGTGGCCAAGACCCATTTCAAGACGACCGTCCGGGTCCTGGCCGCGGCCGGCGTCGCGAAGCTCGTTTAGGAGATGACGATGGCGGACACGCGGCGGCTCTATTACGAAGATGCCTATTTGCACGAGTTCGAGGCCGAGGTCGTCGCCCGCGCGGACCATGAGGGACAGCCGGCCGTCGTCCTCGACCGGACGGCGTTCTATCCCGAGTCGGGCGGCCAGCCGTGGGACACGGGAACGATCAACGGCGTCAAGGTCCTCAAGGTCGTCGAGGTCGACGGCGCCATCCTCCACGTTCTCGGCGCGGCGATCGGCGAGGGGCACGTTCTCGGCCGGATCGACGCGGCGACGCGGTTCGACCATATGCAGCAGCACACCGGCCAGCACGTCCTATCCCAGGCTTTCTGGGAGCTCCTGAAAGGCGAAACGCGATCCTTCCACATGGGCCCCGAGGTCTCGACCCTCGAGATCGGCCTGCCGTCGATCGGCGAGCGGGACGCCGACCGGGTCGAGGACCGGGCCAATGCCGTCGTCTGGGAGAACCGCGAGGTCAAGACCTATTTCGTGCCGGAAGAACGGATCCACGAGGTCCCGCTGCGGCGCCCGCCCAAGAAGACCGGACTGCTGCGCGTCGTCGAGGTCGACGGTTTCGATTATTCCGCCTGCGGCGGGACCCATGTCCGGCGGACCGGCGAGATCGGCTTGATCAAGCTCGGTCCGATCGAGAAGATCCGCGGCAACCTGCGCTTCGATTTTCTCTGCGGCGGACGGGCCCTGGCCGATTACCGGGTCCGCGACCGCGCCGTCCGGCGCGTGGCCGGGATGTTCTCGTCGTCCCCGGCGGAGGCGCCCGGCCAGCTCGAGAAAATGGCCGCCGAGCTCAAGGTCCTGAAGAAACGGTCCCGACGGCTCGAGGAGAGCCTGGCCTCGTTCGAGGCGGGAGAGATCGTCAAGTCGGCGGCCGGGCGCGTCATCTCCGGCGTCCTCGAAGGCAGAACCCCCGACGAAGCGCGCTTTCTCGCCCTCAATATCATCAAGCGCGGCGATTTCGCCGTCGCCTACGGCGCGGCGGGGGAGAGCCAGGGCCATCTCATCCTGGCCCGCGCCGAGCGATTGAAGGCCGATCTCCGACAGATCGTGCCGGTCCTCGCGGCCGTCGTCCCCGTGAAAGGCGGAGGGGGGCCGTCCCTCGTCGAGCTCGTCATGGCGGACAAAGGCCGGCTGAAGGATGCGGTCGAGGCCGCCGCGGCCTGGCTCGAGGAGAATCTATGAGCAGGGTCCTCGTCGTCGGCAGCTCCAACACGGACATGATCATCCGCGTGCCGCGCATTCCGCGGCCCGGCGAGACGATCCTCGGAGGGACGTTCGCCGTCGCTGGAGGGGGCAAGGGCGCGAATCAGGCGGTGGCCGCGGCCCTGGCCGGCGGGCAGGTGACGTTCGTCGCCCGTGTCGGCGACGACGTCTTCGGCGGCCAGGCCCTGGCCGGCTTCGAGGCCGACGGGCTCGACACGCGCTTCGTCCGGCGGACGCCGGGCTCAGCGTCGGGAGTGGCCTTGATCAACGTCGACGACCGGGGCGAGAACAGCATCTCCGTGGCGTCGGGCGCCAACGCGCTCCTTTCGCTCGACGACATCGCCGGAGCCAAGGAGGCCTTTGCCGAGGCCGATATCGTCCTCCTCCAGCTCGAGTCGCCGCTCGAGGCTGTCGCCGCGGCGGTCCGCACGGCGGCCGAAGCGGGCGTTCCCGTCATCCTCAATCCGGCCCCGGCCCGTCCGCTCGACGACGCTCTGCTCCGCGGCGTCGCGGTCCTGACGCCGAACGAGCACGAGGCGGCGATCCTGGCGGGGCTCCCGGTCGGGAACGAATATGATGCCCGGATGGCCGCGACACGTCTGCGGGCGCGCGGCCCCGAGACCGTCATCGTCACGCTCGGCGAGAAAGGCGTGTTCGCTTCGGCGCCGGGTTTCGAATCGCTCGTTCCCGCCTGCGCCGTCGAGCCCGTCGATACGACCGCCGCCGGTGACGTTTTCAACGGCGCCCTGGCCGTGGCCCTTGCCGAAAAGCTCCCGCTGGCCGATGCGATCCGCTTCGCCCAGGCCGCCGCCGCGATCTCCGTCACCCGCCCCGGCGCCCAGCCCTCCGCTCCCACCCGCGCAGAGATCGAGGCTTTCTCAAAATAAGGAAAGAGATTTCTTCCGGATATTTGCCAGCCGCACTGCTCCGTGATGCTTCGCAGCGCATCTGGGCCTCCGCGTCGCTCCGGGTAGGCCGGAGCAGGGCGGCGAGGGATATCGCCTCGAAGGTCCCCGTTGCTGGAGAGGGGGGCCCGCGGAGCGGGGGGGAACCGTGCGAACTGGTTCCCAGGGGGGCCGGGGAGCTAGAGGCGATTCCCGAGCAAAGCCATGCTGAGGCGATTTCCGACGGCTATTCGTAGCGGAGGGCGACGATGGGGTCCATGTGGGCGGCCTTCTGGGCCGGGAAGATCCCGAAGAACAAGCCGATAGCCCCCGAGACGCCCAACCCCAGGACGACCGACCACGGCGAGACCGTGGCCGGCAGGGGCGTCGCCGCCTTGACGATCATGGCGATGCCGAAGCCGACCAGGACCCCGATCAGCCCGCCGGTCCCCGTGAGAAAGATGGCCTCGATCAGGAACTGCTTGAGGATGTCGCCGGACCGGGCGCCGATGGCCTTGCGGATGCCGATCTCGCGGGTCCGTTCCTTGACCGAGACGAGCATGATGTTCATGACGCCGATGCCGCCGACGAGCAGGCCGATCGAGGAAATGACGATCATGACCAGGAAGGCCGCGCCCGTAAGCTGGTTGTAGAGGTCGACCATCGTGTCCTGGGTCATGACCGAGAAGTCGTTGGGCTTGCCGTAGGGGACCTTGCGGCGCTGCCGGAGGATGCTTGAGATCTGCTCGATCGTCTCGTTGAGCGTGCCCGACCGCCGGGGCGAGGCGATGACCTCCAGACCGTCCTTCTCGTAGCGGAAATATTTCATGAGGGTCGTGATCGGCAGGCCGACGAAGTTGTCGCGGCTCTGGCCGAACATCTGCCCGCGCTTGGCCAGGACGCCGACGACGGTGAACTCTTCGGGCCCGACCCGGATCTCCTTGCCGACCGGATTTGAGGTCGGGAAGAGGGTATCGGCCAGCTCCGAGCCCAGGACGCAGACGCGGGCGCTGCGCGCGACCTCGGCCTCGGTGACGAAGCGGCCCAGGCTCGGCAGGTAGAGCGACATGACGACGGGCCACTTGTCGTTCATCCCGAGGACCATGGCGCTGTCGCTCTTGGCGTTCTGGAACTTGACCTCGAGGGCCTCGAAGGGGCTGACGTTGATGCTGACGGCCACGGCCCGGACGAGCGTCGCTTCCCGCTCGAGGGCCTGGACGTCGTCGAAGGTCAGGTCCTTGCGGGTCCGTTCCTCCTCGCTCATGCGACCCATCTGGATGCCCTCGGTCTTGCGGACGATGATGAGGTCCGAGCCGGCCGACTGGAGCTCCGAGAGGAAGCTCTTGTTGAGCCCTTGGATGATCGAGACCATGCCGATGACGGTCATGACGCCGATGACGATGCCGAGGATGGTCAGGAACGAGCGCAGCTTGTGCGACCGCAGGGACTCGAAGGCCATGCGGAAGACCTCGCGGAAGATCTGGAGCCGCAGCTTCATTGTTCCGACCTCAGGGCCTCGACCGGATCGAGCTTGGCCGCCCGGTTGGCCGGATAGATGCCGAAGAACAGGCCGATCGTCCAGGACATGACCATGGCCAGGGCGACCGAGACGGGCTCGACCCGCGAGGGCATGGCCGTGGCCGCCGAGATGACCCGGGCGACGAGGAAGCCGAGGACGATGCCGACGAAGCCGCCGAGTCCCGAGATGACGGCCGATTCGATGAGGAACTGGTTGAGGATGTCGCGGCGCCGGGCCCCGACGGCCATGCGGATGCCGATCTCCTTCTTCCGCTCGGAGACCGAGACGAACATGATGTTCATGATGACGATGCCGCCGACGATGAGGGCGATGGAGGAGACGGCGATCATGGCGAAGTAGATGCCCCGGGTGGCCGTCTTGTAGAACTGGATGAAGGTCTCGGAGGTCGCGAACGAGAAGTCGTCCGGGTCGTCGTAGCCGCGCTTGCGCCAGGACCGGAGGACCGTCCGGACCTCCTCCTGGGCCCGAACCATCTCCTCCTGGGAATTCGTGTGGATGTTGACGGCGATCGAGCGGCGCGAACCGTAGGCCTTCAGGAACGTCGTGATCGGGATGCGGACATAGTTGTCCTGGCTGAAGCCCAGGATCTTGCCTTTCTTCTTGCCGACGCCGATGACCTGGAACTCGCGGTTCCCGGCCTTCAGCCAGCGGCCGATCGGGTCGAGCGAGCCGAAGACCTTCTCGGCGACGTCGGAACCGATGACTCCGACGGGCCGGGAGTTCGTCTCGTCCATGCTTTGGAGGTGGCGGCCGCTCGTGAGCTCGACGACCGAGCCGATCTCGTGGTCGAGATAGGTCTCGCCAATGACCTGCGTGTCCTTCAGCGACTGGCTGCCGTACTTGACCGTGGCGCCGGTGTTCGTCGAGGCGCCGACGAGCTCGCAGCTCGGGCAGTTGGCCCGGATGAGGTCGCGCTCGACGAGGGTGATGTCCTTCCTCTTCATCTGCTCCCGGAAGTCCTTGAGGGACGTCCCGATCATGGAGAATTTCTGGACCGAGAAGTCGTTGGCCCCGTAGAAGGACATCTTCGTGTAGACGTAGTTGTTGAGCCCCTGGATGACCGAGACGACGGCGATGATCGTCAGGACGCCGATGATGATGCCGAGCAGGGTCAGGAAGGTCCGCAGCTTGTTGGACCGCAGGGACAGGACCGCCATGCGGAAGGACTCGCCGATCTGCAATTTGGCCATGGATATACTTTATCTATTCTACCATGCTTATACGAAAACCCCGGCCGTTGGTTCAGCCGCCTACCCGAAGGGCTTGACTCGGACAAGGCGGCGCGATGATAATCGCTAAAGAACCTATGGATATGCGGCTCAACAAGTACCTTGCGCACGCCGGGGTCTGCTCGCGGCGGGAGGCCGACCGCTGGATCGGCGAGGGGCGGGTCACCGTCAATGGGAAGACCATCCTGGAGATGGGGGAGAAGATCGACCCGGAGCGCGACCGGATCGCGGTCAATGGCCGGCCGGTCCGCGCCGCCGAGGAGAAGCCCGTTTACGTCCTCCTCAACAAGCCCGCCGGCCTCGTCGTCAGCGTCAAGGACCCGTTCGGCCGGCCGACCGTCATGGACCTGCTCAGGGCCGTCCCGGCCCGGGTCTACCCCGTCGGACGGCTCGACCTCGACACCGAAGGCGTTCTCCTGCTCACGAACGACGGCGAGCTGGCCCTCCGGCTGACCCACCCTCGCTACGGCGTCGCCAAGGTCTATGAGGCCCGCCTCGAGGGTGAGCCGCATCCTGATGACCTGGACAAGATCCGCCGCGGCGTTTTCCTCGAAGGCCGGAAGACGGCCCCGGCCCAGATCGAGCTCCTGCGCCGCAGCCACAGCCACGCGACGGCGCGGATCGAGATCCATGAAGGCCGGAAGCGGGAGGTCCGCAAGCTGTTCGAGGCGGTCGGCTTCCCCGTCGACCGCCTGGCGAGGGTCGCCTTCGCCGGCCTGACCCTCGAAGGGCTCAAGCCCGGCGCCTGGCGCTATCTCCGTCCCGCGGAGATCAAGCGGCTGAGGACGCTCGCCGGCCTCGGCTCCGGCCGCTAGCCGCCGGCGTCTTGGCCTCTTTCGACTTCCCCGGCGTCTCGTCCGAGGCCGCGAACTCCTTGAGCCCCTGGGCCAGCCGCTGGAGCTCCCTGTCGACGAGGCCGTGGACCGTGCCGTCCGGATACTCGCCCTCCTGGCCGGCGACGCCTGCCTCGATGCCGGTCAGGATCTCGATCCCCTCGTCGATCGACCGGACCGGATAGATATGGAACGTCTTGGCCTCGACGGCCTCGACCACGTCCGACCGCAGCATCAGGTTCTGGACGTTCTGGTGGGGGATGATAACCCCGTTCGTCCCGGTCAGGCCCTTGGCCTTGCAGACGTCGAAGAAGCCCTCGATCTTTTCGTTGACGCCGCCGATCGGCTGGATCTCGCCCCGCTGGTTGAGCGAGCCCGTGACGGCCAGGTCCTGGCGCAGCGGCAGCCCCGAGAGGCTCGACAGGATGGCGTAGACCTCGGTCGACGAGGCGCTGTCGCCGTCGACGCCGCCGTACGACTGCTCGAAGGCGAGCGAGGCCGTCAGGGACATGGGCCGCCTGGCCGCGTATTTGCCGCGCAAGTAGCCGCCCAGGATGAGGACGCCCTTGTTGTGGGTCGGGCCGCTCAGGTCGGCCTCGCGCTCGATGTTGATGACGCCGCCCCGGCCCATGCCGGTCCGGGCCGTGATGCGGGCCGGCTTGCCGAACATGAACTGGCCCATGTCGTAGACCGAGAGACCGTTGACCTGGCCGACGACGGCGCCCCGGGTGTCGATCATGATCGTGCCTTCTTCGATCATCTCCTGGATCTTGTCCTCGATCAGGTTGACCCGGTCGAACCGCTCCCGGATGGCCTGCTCGACGTCCTCCCGCCCCACGGCCGTCTTCTTGGCCTTGCCGGCCCAATAGCTCGACTCGCGGATGACGTCGGCGATGACATGGAAGCGGGTCGAGAGCTTCTTCTGGCGGCCGGAGATGCGCGTCGAGTACTCGATCAGGGCCCCGAGGCCCTCCCGGTCGAGGTGCAGGAGGTTGTCCTCGAGGCAGATCTTGTTGACGAACTGGACGTAGTCCATGAACGACTTCTCGTTCTTGGGCATCTCCGTGTCGAACTCGGCCTTGATCTTGAAGATCTTCTTGAAGTCGTCGTCCATGGAAAAGAGGAGATTATAGACGGAGGTGTCCCCGATCATGATGACCTTGACGTCGGCCTTGATCGGCTCCGGCTTCAGCCGCGCGCTCGAGAACAGGTACATCTGGAGGTAGTTCTGGATCTCGAACACCTGGTTGCGCAGGGTCCGTTTCAGGGTCGCCCAGACCCCGGGCTCGACCAGGGCGTCCAGGGCGTTGACGACGAGGTAGCCGCCGTTGGCCTTGAGGAACGACCCGGCCTTGATCATGGTGAAATCGGTCTGGGTGGCGCCGATGCGGGTGATCGTCGACTCGATCGACCCGAACAGGTTCACGTAGTTCGGGTTGGTCTCCATGATGACCGGGGAGCCCTTCTGGTCGGAGTTGTCGACGAGGAGGTTGACCCGGAAGTCGCTGAAGTCGTCGACCGGCGCGCCCTCCTCCTTCTTCTGGGCCTTGAAGGCCTCGATCGTCTTGACCAGGGCCTTCTCGACCTCGTCCAGGTAGGCGCCGATCTTGGCGGCGTCGAAGGCCTTGCGGATGTCGCCGATCGCGTCGCGGATGATGGGCGTGATCGATTCCTCGTCCCAGCCCCGGAGCAGGTTCCGCATCTCCTCGTCGATCTCCTTGAGGCGTTCGAAGATGGCCTCGAGCTTGGAGGTCAGCTCCTCGTACTTGACCCGGAGCTCTTCCACCTTCTCCTTGGGGAACTTGCGCTCCTTGACCAGGGCGTCGAGCCGGGCGAAGGGGACTGGCTGGCCGTCGATGACCGGGATCAGGTCCGGCCGGCTGAAGAGGCCCATCTGGACCTGGATGACGGAGAACCCCTGCTCCGAGACCCCCTCCTCGAAGACCTGGAGGATCTCCCGCTGCTTCTTCTGCTGGGTCTCGACGATGGCGTCCCTTTTCTCGGTGTAATAGGGGCTCTTGAGAAGGTGCGGGATGTTCTCTTTCAGCATGTCGATGAGCTTGGCCATCGCCTCCCCGAAAGCCTTGCCCCGGCCGGCCGGCAGCATGATCAGGACGGGCTCGTCGGGGTACTTGAAGTTGTTGACGTAGAGGATGTCGTCGGGCGTCTTCTCGCCCTTCTCGAGCTGGTCGAGCAATTGGGTGATGGTCGTCGTCCGGCCGGTGCCGACCATGCCGGTGATGAAGATGTTGTAGCCCAGGCTCTTGATGTCGAGGCCGGTCTGGATGGCCCGCAGGGCCCGCTCCTGGCCGATGATCTCCTCGCAGGGTTCGGCCTCGGCGCTCGAGGCGACGGGCACGAGGTCGGGGCAGCAGTTCCACTTCAGCTGGTCCGGGGACAGTTCTACGAAATCCGTTCTTGTTCTCATAACCCACTCCTGGGCTCCAAATTAGCATAATCCTTCCCTTTGCTCAAATCAGGGGCGGGGCCGGCTCGAGGGCCCGTGAAGGGAGATGAATTATGCGTGGACATCTGTTAGAATAAGGCCCCATGGTCATCGACCGGACCGTTCGAACATCCATTTCCGAGAAGGGGGCCTGACGTCCATGAAAATCCATCAAGGCAAGCTCCAGGCCAAGGGCCTGCGGATCGCGATCGTGGTCAGCCGCTTCAACAGCTTCATCTCGGAACGGCTGCTCGAGGGAGCGCTCGAGGCCCTCCAGAAGATGGGGGCCCAGGAAGCCGACCTGACCGTCTACAAGGTGCCGGGCTCCTTCGAGGTCCCGCTCCTGGCCAAGAAGATCGCCAAGGCGAAGGCGGCCGACGGCATCCTCTGCGTCGGGGCCCTCATCCGCGGCGACACGCCGCACTTCGACTACCTCAGCGCCGAGGTGACCAAGGGGCTGGCCCAGATCGCGATGGAGGACGGCGTGCCCGTCTCGTTCGGCATCCTGACCGTCGACACCGTGGAGCAGGGGATCGAGCGGGCCGGGACGAAGGCCGGCAACAAGGGCTACGACGCGGCCTTCTCGCTTGTCGAGACCCTGAACGTGATCAAGGAGGCCGGGCTCCGCTGAGGGGGCGGCCGGTTCGTGCCATGGGACCCCGCCGCAAGGCGCGCGAGTGCGCCCTCCAGATCCTGTTCCAGCTCGAATTCAACGCCGGCGACCCTAAGGACCTCATCCGGGTCTATTGGCAGTATCAGAAGGCCTCGCCCCAGGTCCGGACCTACGGCACGTGGATCGTCGAGACCTTCCTCGAGCACCGCGCGGCGATCGACGCGGCGATCCAGGCGGCCTCCAAGAACTGGCGCCTGCCCCGGATGGCGGTGGTCGACCGGAACATCCTGAGGATCGCCGTCACGGAGCTCCTTTATGAGCCCGCGCTCGTGCCGGCCATCGTCATGGACGAGGCCATCGAGATCGCCAAGCGCTACAGCGGCGAGGAATCGGCCGTGTTCGTCAACGGCGTCCTCGACGCCGTCGTCCGCGGCCTCGCGCCGGCGGCCGGAGCGCCCGCCAAAGAAGGTGAGCATGAGCCTCAAAAACGAACCCGCCGAGCTTGACCAGGACGTCGCCCGGCGCGAGAAATACCGGCGGCTGGGCGAGGCCGGGGCGCCGCTCTTCCCCTACACGGCGGCCCGGACCCACGAAGTGAGCGAGGCCGTCGACGCCTTCTCCGGCCTGAGCGCCGAGGACCTCGAGAGCCGCAAGCCGGCCGTTGTCGTCCCCGGCCGGATCATGTCCATCCGCAAGATGGGCAAGGCGACCTTTTTCCACATCTCCGACGGCCGCCGGGAGCTCCAGTCCTACATCCGCGCCGACAAGGCCGGGGCCGAGGCCTACGAGCGCTTTGGCCTCCTCGACCTCGGCGACATCGTTTCGGTGTCCGGCACCCTTTTCAAGACGCGGACCGGCGAGCTGACCGTCCTTTGCGACGCCGTGGCCTTCCTGGCCAAGTGCCTTCATCCGCTGCCGGAGAAGTGGCACGGCCTCCAGGACGTCGAGATGCGCTACCGCCAGCGCTACCTCGACCTCATCATGAATCCGGAGGTCGGCGAGGTCTTCCGCCTGCGCGGGGCCATCGTCGCGTACATCCGCCGGTTCTTCGACGCCCGCGGCTACCTCGAGGTCGAGACGCCGATGATGCACCCCATCCCCGGCGGCGCCCTGGCCAGGCCGTTCGTGACGCATCACAACGCCCTTGACATCGACCTCTATCTCCGCATCGCTCCCGAGCTCTATCTCAAGCGGCTCATCGTCGGCGGCCTCGGCCGGGTCTACGAGATCAACCGCAGCTTCCGCAACGAGGGCATCGACGCCCAGCACAACCCCGAGTTCACCATGCTCGAGTGGTACGAGGCCTACAAGGACTACTTCGATATGATGGACATGACCGAGGAGCTCCTGACAGGCCTGGCCGCCGACCTCCTCGGCAAGGACGAGGCCGTCTTCGGCGAGCACACGATCTCTTTCAAGCGGCCCTACAAGAGGCTCAAGTTCCTCGACGCCTGCGTCCATTACAGCGGCCTGGCCCCCGGCCGGTTCGAGGACCGGGAGGGCCTCGTCAAGTTCGCGAGCGAGCTGGCCCCCGACAAGAAGCCGCAGAGCTACGGCAAGGCCCTGGACGTCATCTTCGACCGCTTTGTCAAGGACCACATCGTCCAGCCGACCTTCATCACCAACCCGCCCCGGGAGATCTCTCCCCTGGCCAAGACGTCACGCGACAACCCCGAGGAATCCGAGCGTTTCGAGCTCATGATCGCCGGCATGGAAATCGCCAACGCCTTCTCCGAGCTGACCGACCCGGCCGAGCAGCGGGCCCGCTTCGACGAGCAGGCCCGCGAGCGGACGCGCGGCGACGAGGAGACGATGGGCGTCGACATGGACTACGTTGAGGCCCTCGAATACGGGCTGCCGCCGACGGGCGGGGAGGGCATCGGCATTGACCGGCTGACCATGATCCTGGCCAACCGGCGGACCATCCGCGAGGTCGTCCTCTTCCCGCTCCTGCGGCCCCACAAGCCATAAGCCATGACCTTCGAGCTGTTCGTCGCCCGGCGTTACCTCACGGCGCGGAGGAAGCAGGCCTTCATCTCCGTCATCACCCTGATCTCCGTCCTCGGGGTGGCCATCGGCGTCGCCGCCCTGGTCATCGCCATCGCCCTGATCACCGGCTTCCAGGGCGACGTCCAGGACAAAATCCTCGGCGCGACCTCCCACGTCATGGTCTCGGACCTCGGCGGCCGCGGCCTTCAGGGCTACGACGGCATGACGGACAAGATCCGGGCCCTCCCCGGCGTCGAATCGGCCACGCCGGTCGTCTACGGCACGGTCCTCGTCACCGGGGTCGGGGAGAGCTCCGGCGCCCTGGTCAAGGGCATCGATTTCGCCCGCGAGGCGCCGACGGCGCCCTGGCTCGAAAAGCTCGAGGCCGGCCGCGTCCCGCAGGCCGGCGGGGCGCGCGACGGGCTCCTCCTCGGCCGGGAGCTGGCCCTGCGGCTCGGGGCCCAGGTCGGCGACGTCGTCGACGTCGTCACCGCCTCCTCGACGCTCTCGCCGCTCGGCCTCCTGCCGAAGCGCAAGCGGTTCGAGGTCGCCGGCCTTTTCAACACCGGGCTCTACGAGTTCGACAGCACGACGGCCCTCGTGGCGATGGGCGTCGCCCAGAAGCTCTTCGGCCTGGAGGGGCGGGCCAGCTACATCCAGGTCAAGCTCCGGAACATCTTCGACGCGCCCCGGATCGGCGAGGCGATCAAGGCCCTGCTCCCCGGCGCCGTCTACATCACGACCTGGATGGAGCTCAACAAGTCGCTCTTCTCGGCCCTGAAGCTCGAGAAGAACATCATGTTCCTGACGATCACCCTGATCGTCATCGTCGCGGCGCTCAACATCATCGCCACCCTCATCCTCATGGTCATGGAGAAGACCCGGGACATCGGCATCCTCATGGCCATCGGCGCGACGCCGCCGATGATCAACCGCGTCTTCTTCTACCAGGGCGCGCTCATCGGCATCATCGGCACGGCCTGCGGCGTGGCCCTCGGCCTCGGCTGGTGCCTCCTGGCGAACGCCTTCAAGCTGATCAAGATCCCCGTCGACATCTACCAGATCTCCTACGTCCCGTTCCGCCTGAGGCCGCTCGACCTGGCCCTCATCGTCGGTGTGACGCTCCTCATCAGCTTCGTCTCGACCCTCTTCCCGGCCCGCCGCGCGGCCAAGGTGGACCCCGCGGTGGCGTTGAAATATGAGTGACCGCGTCCTCGTCGCCTCGGGTCTGGGCAAGACCTACCCCCTGCCGAAAGGGGAGCTGCGCGTCTTCGAGAGCCTCGATTTCGATCTCGGCAGGGGAGAGCTCGCCGCCGTCATGGGCGCGAGCGGGGTCGGCAAGACGACCCTGCTCAACCTCCTCGGCGGGCTCGACCGCCCGACCGAGGGCCGGGTCACGCTCGACGGCGAAGACCTCTTCGCCGGGACCGACCGGGACGTCGCCTCGGTCCGGAACCGCAAGATCGGCTTCGTCTTTCAGGTCTACCATCTTCTGCCCGAATTCACCGCCCTGGAGAACGTGGCCTTTCCTCCGATGATCGCCGGCCTGCCCCGCAAGGAGGCCTTCCGCCGGGCCGCGGACCTGTTGCGCGAGGTCGGCCTCGAGGACAAGGCCTTCTCGAGGCCGAGCCAGCTCTCGGGCGGCGAACAGCAGCGCGTGGCCATCGCCCGGGCCCTCGTCAACGGGCCCCGCCTGCTCCTCGCCGACGAGCCGACGGGCAACCTCGACTGGAAGACGGGGGAGAAGGTCCTGCGCCTGGTCCTCGACCTCCACGAGCGGCGGGGCCTGTCGTCGATCCTGGTGACCCATAACGACAAGATCGCCCGGTACTGCCACAAGGTCTACATGATGGAAGCCGGGACGATGAAACGCCTGGGCTCGGTCCCGAGTTAATTCCATTGGACGGTCCCCGCCGCCCCGGGCGGCGTCTTTGACCGTCCCGGAACGATATGGTATAAATAGAAAGATGCCGACCCTGAAGAAGTCGCTCCTCCTGCTCGGGCTCCTCGCCGCCTGCGCCCTCCTGCCCTCCGTCCTGGCCGCCCAGGACGTCGTGGAGAAGGTCGAGATCGTCGGCAACGAGCGGGTCACGACCGAGACGGTCCTGTATTACCTCACCGTCCGCGAAGGCGACCTCTACAATCCCGAGCAGTTCCGCCGGGACTTCCGGGTCCTCTGGTCAACGGGCTTCTTCTCGGACATCACGTTCGAAGAGTCCCAGGGGACGAGGGGCAAGATCGTCAAGATCACGGTCACGGAGAATCCCGTCGTCCGGGCCGTCACCTACAAGACCGGCAAGAAGGTCAAGGAAAAGGACATCGTCGACAAGCTCAAGGAAAAGGACCAGGCCGTCCTGCCCTATTCCTATTACAGCCCGGCCAAGGTCCAGAAGATCCGCGACACGATCACGGACCTGCTCTACGAGAAAGGCCTGCTGGCCTCGAAGATCGACGTCGAGACCGTCCGGCAGGGGAAGAACGAGGTCGACGTCCAGATCCGCATCGACGAGGGCCCCAAGCTCCGGGTCGGAGATGTCGTTTTCGAGGGCGGCCCCAAGATCCCGGAGAGCACCCTCAAGTGGTCGATGAAGGACAACCGGCCGCACAGCCTCTTCAACTGGATCGCCAGCAAGGACGTCTACAAGCAGAACAAGCTCGAGGCCGACGTCGACACGATCAAGAAGAAATACCAGGAGCTCGGCTACATGGAGGCCTCGGTCGGGCAGCCCCGGACCGAGGAGTACGAGCGGCGCTCGGTCACCTTCAAGAAACAGAAGATGATGCGCCTCGTCTTCCCGGTCACTCCCGGCTACCTCTACCGGACCGGCGAGGTCAAGATCGAGGGCAGCAAGGCCCTGAACGTCAAGAACCTCATGAACTTGGTCAAGCTCCGGAAGGGCGAGATCTACAGCACCAAGGACCGGGAGAAGAGCATCACGGACATGGGCGAGGTCTTCCGGGACTACGGCTTCGTCTACGCCCAGATCATCCCCGTCGAGAACCTCGATCCCAAGAACAAGATCGTCAACCTGACCTTCAACGTCAACGAGGGCGAGGTCGCGTTCCTCAACCGTCTCGAGTTCCGGGGCAACATCTACACCAAGGACAAGGTCATCCGGCGCGAGATGGTCATCCGGGAGGGGGACCGGTTCAGCTTCAGCCTCTTTAAGAACAGCATCCTCCGGATCAAGCAGCTGGGCCTGGTCGACCTCGAGAAGGACCCGGACATCAAGCCCGACGCGAACGACCCGACCAAGATGGACGTCCAGGTCAACGTCAAGGAGATGCAGCGCAACAACATCCAGTTCACGGCCGGCTACAGCGGCTACGAGGGGACGTTCGTGGCCTTCAGCTACTCGACGGTGAACTTCCTCGGAACGGGCGAGACGCTGGAGCTCAGCGTCCAGCAGGGCAAGCTGGTCAAGAACTACTCCTTCGGCTTCACGGAGCCCTATCTCTTCGACAAGCCCATCACGGCCGGCTTCAATGTCTACGACCGGAAGATCGACTACAGCACGTACGGCCTCTACAAGCAGTTCACCAAGGGCATCGACCTGACCACGGGGCTGCGGCTGTTCGGCATGTGGCGGGCCAATCTGACCTACACCCTCCAGCGGATCTCGATCGATTACCCGCAGGGCTCGTTCTACGCGTCCTATTACGGCGCGCTCTCCGGCAAGTATTACGAGATCTCCATCACGCCGATGCTGTGGCGGTCGACGATCGACAGCCCCCTGACGCCGTCGCGCGGCACGTCCTACACGGCCTATGCCAAGTTCGCCGGCGGCTTCCTCGGCGGCGCGGTCGACATGATCAAGCCGAGCTTCGAATTCACGCACTACCAGCCGATCCTCGGGCGCGGCCCCAAGACCCAGTCGTTCGGGTTCCACGTCCAGTACGAGTTCCTCAAGACCCTGCACGGCTCGACGGTCCCGTACTGGGAGCGCTTCTTCCTCGGCGGCGAGCGCTCGATCCGCGGCTACGAGGTCTATTCGATCGGGCCGCGCGACGTGAGCGGCTATATGCTCGGCGGCGAGAAGTCGTTCGTCATGAACGTCGAATACATCATCCCGGTCGGGGGCCCGCTCTACGCCATCGCCTTCTACGACCGGGGCAATTCCGTGAACTACGGAACGCCGCTGCGCTGGGGCGAGATGTATTCCTCGGCGGGCATCGAGGCCCGGCTCTTCATCCCCGCCCTGCGCGTCCCGTTCCGGCTCATCTTCTCTTACAACAATAAGAAGCTTCACGAGTCCGACACGGACTTCGCGTTCCGCTTCGCCGTCGGCACCACATTCTAGGGAGGTTCTTGACCATGACACACCCTATGCGCCTCGTCGCGCTCCTCGCGCTCTGCGCCGCCCTCGGCCTGGCCGGGCTGGCCCGGGCCCAGCAGGGGAGCGGCAAGATCGGCATGATCAATTCGCAGGAGGTCCTGGAGAAATCGGCCGAAGGCAAGAAGGCCATCGCCCAGATCCAGGCCGCGGACAAGAAGTACACCGATCAGATCACCGCTGTCGACGACTCGATCAAGCAGCTTCAGAACCGGCTCAGCTCCCAGCGCATGACCCTGACCGCCGAAGCGGCCGCCGGGATCCAGGCCGACATCCAGAAAAAGCAGACGGACCGCCAGCGGGCCGTCGAGGACGCCTCCCGGGCCATGCAGCAGCTCCAGGCCTCGGTCCTGACCAAGGTCCAGTCCGACCTGATGCCCATTGTCGAGCAGCTCCGAGCCGACAGGGCCCTCGACATGATCTTCGACCTGACCAAGAGCGGGGCGGTGTATTTCAGCCCGACGCTCGACCTGACGGCCGAGCTCATCAAGCGCTACGACGCCAAGTCGGGGGCCCCGGCGGCGCCCGCGCCCGTCAAGAAGTGATCCCGGCGGAGGCGGATCATGATCCCGACCGAACAGATCATGCGGTTCCTGCCCCACCGCTTCCCCTTCCTGCTCGTTGACCGCGTCCTGGACATCGTGCCCCGCACATCCATCACCGCCGTCAAGAACGTGACCTGCAACGAGCAGTTCTTCCAGGGCCATTTCCCGGAGTGGAAGATCATGCCCGGGGTCCTCATCATCGAGGCCATGGCCCAGGCCGGAGCGGTGCTCCTGTTCAGCTCCATCCCCGATCCCGAAACCAAGTTCGTCGTCCTAAGCAAGGTCGACAAGGCCAAGTTCAAACGGATGGTCATCCCGGGTGACCAGCTGCGGATGGAGGTCGTGTGGACGCGGGAAAAAGGCCGGATCTGCCAGATGAAGGGCAAGGCCTTCGTCGACGGCGATCTGGCCGCCGAGGCGGAGATCTACGCGACCGTCCTCGACGTCTCCGAGGTCAAGAACCCTCTTACCTGAACTATTCACAAAACGCCCGATTTCTCACGTCCTTTTTCTTAGGGCGTTTTTGCCCTTCGGGCGAACCGATCCAGCCCCATCTGCTTCGTTCTCGGGGTTCGCAGTACCAAAGAGTACAGCTTCACCCCTCGGGCCTCGCATCTGGGACCGTCTCGATTCGTGACTAGTCCAGGCGAACGGTCTTGATGAGCCTCCCCGCGGCCGGGACCGCGGTCGGCTCGAGCCCGTTCATCACGGCGAATTGCGGCATCGTCTTGTCGGGCAGGCCGGACCTCTTCAGGATTGTCTGCAGCGTGTCCGAGCCGTTGGCCTTGACCAGGGCCAGGCGCCGGGGCTCCCGGTTGATCTTCGAGGCGTCCGTCAGATTCCGGAACGACCCCACGATGCCTTGGAAGCTCCGGCTGTACTTGGAGAACCCGTTGACCGAGCTCAGGGCCTGGAACGCATAGACCCAATCGTCCTTCTTGAGGCACGATAGGCTCATCCGGACCGGCTCCTGGCCCTCCTGGGGGATCTGGTAGGCCTGCTCGTAGCACGTGAGGCCGTTGATCGTGGTCCTGTTCTCGCCGAGGAGCGTCCCGCCGGACTTGGCGATCTCGGCGCCCTGCTTCCGGGCGAATTCCTCGGGCGTCTCGGTTGTCTTTCCGCCCTGGAGGATGACGCCGGCCGTCTCGTCGGGGGCGATGATCGTCACCCGCGAAGGCATGTTTTCGACCTTCCAGCCATCGGGGACCGCGAACTGGAAGCGGAGGCCCGGGTGATAGAAGATCCCGTTCTCGACGTAGCCCTGCCGCGGGTCCTCGCCGACGACGACGTTCTCGACCGCCTGGAGGTAGACGTCGGGTTGGCGGGCCAGGGCCTGGTCCCCCGGCCGGAGCAGGGACTGGACGTGGGCGATGCGGTCGGCCGTCAGGGGATGGGTCGAGAGGAACCCGGGCAGGGAGTTGCCGCCGCCCGAGAGGTCGCCCATCTTCTGCAGGCCGGTGAACGTGACGGCCATGTCGGCGGGGTTGTAGCCGCCGGCCCGGGCGTAATCGATGCCGAGGGCGTCGGCCTGGTTCTCGTTGTCGCGGCTGTATTTCAGGAATAGGACCTGGAGCCCCGTGCCGGCCAATCCGGCATACTTGGCGAATGTCTTGCTGACGACCGAGCCCACGACGAGCCCGATCTGGGCGACCTGCTGCTTGCTCATCTGGCTCATGGAGTGGCGGGCGTTGACATGCCCGATCTCGTGGCCGAGCACCGCGGCGAGCTCGGCCTCCGAGCCCATGAGCGCCAGAATGCCGCGGGTGACATAGACGGCCCCGCCCGGCACGGCGAAGGCGTTGACGACCGGGCTGTCGACGACGGTGAACCGCCAGGGCAGGTTGGGCCTCTGCCCCTTGGCGGCCAGGGCCAAGCCGAGCCGGCTGACATAGGACTGAAGGGCTTGGTCGTCGTAGATCCCGTAGGTCGCGGCGACCTCGGCGTCGGTCTGCTTGCCGAGCTCGATCTCCTGGGCCTCGGAATAGAGCATCAGCTCCTTGTGCCCGGTGACGGGGTTCACGGCGCAGGCGGCCGCCGCCACGGCCAGCAGCGCCCAGGCGGCCAGGGTCGCCGGTCTCGTTCTCTTCATGAAAGCCTCCTTCATTTTAAGGTGAAGAGCGCGTCGTCCAGGTTCGTGTTGAGGGTGACGGCGGCGATCGTCACCCGCTCGGCGTCGGAGCCGTTCTGGATGATCCGGACGGCGTAGGGGACGACGAGGCCGCCGGCGGCCTTCTGGTAGTTCGTCGAGTAGGTCTCGGACTCGACCTCGCCGCCCGCGAGGTCGAGCATCCGGGTCTCGGTCTTGTAGGGGAGATAGGTCTGGGGATCGAGATACAGGGTCAGCGTGTGGCCGTCGAGCTGGGTCTGTTCGAGGACGATGTAGTCCCGGCCCTCGATGGCCGCTTTGGGCTTCAGCGTGTAGGCGACGCCGGCCTTGGCCGGATGAAGGATCGCCTCGCTGGCGGCGGCCTCGCGGGCCATCTCTTTCGCCAACGCTCCGGGCATCTCCCGGGCCGCGCCGGATTGGGGATCCGTCATCCAGCCCTTCCGGCCGTCAAAGGACTGGACAAAGGTCATGTTGGCCTCGGTGATGGTGATGTCGCGGCGGATCTTGTCCGGCCGCTTTTCGTAGATCGTGAGCGGCGCCGTGATGCCGAATTGGACGAGCTCGGCGGTGCCCGTGATGGTCGTGTCCTGGACCGCCTCGAGGGCCTTCCGGCCGCCCATGGCGGCGACCATCTTGTCGACGACGGCCAGGGCCTCTTTGCTGCTCGAAGGCGCGGGGGACGGCTGAGGAGATCCCGCCATGGCGGCGAGCCCGGCAAAGAGGGCGACGCCGACGGCCCAAAGCGGCTTGTCCTTCATCCCGTCCTCTTTCTTCCCCATTCTAGACCAAAGTCCGGAACCTTGGCAACCCGGCTCGGGGCATCAATTGAGGCCGGCGAGGCAGGGCGGCTAGAAGGGGGGCCGCCTCCGGAGGATTAGTCCATGAATATGGACGCGCTTAGCCAGCTAATTATCCAAAATATGATAAAAAATACAAGTCGTTCATAATAAATATAATATAGTTAATTAACATGAAATTATGTTCAATAATAAAACGCTTAAAAACATACAATTATAACAATATGCTTGACTTAAGCAAATATTATATGTTACAATTTATATGTTCAATTATAGCACATATAATTGGCCATCAAAGGCGGCCTTGAATGTCCCTTCGTTTCGGCCTGATCGCCTGCTCGAGCTTCGACCGCGAGCTCCAGGCCGTCCTGGCCTCGCCCGATCTTCGCGATATCGACGTCCGTGTCCATCCCACGAGTTGCGATCTCGCCGAATCCTCGTGGGCCGGTCTTGGCGAGACTGTGGCGTCCTGCCGGAATGCCGGCTGTCCGGTCGGCCTCATCGGCGGATACTGTCTGACACGGCCGTTCAAGGACCTCGGCCTCGACGGGGGCTGCCGCCTCCAGCAGGAAAGCCATTGCGCCGAGTGGGTCGCCGACCGGGGCCTGTTCGAACGCCTTCTCGAGGACGGGGGCCTGCCGGTTCTTCCCGGCTGGCTTCGCAACTGGGAGGCCCACGTCGAAGCCCGCTGGCCTTCGGACCCCAAGGCCGCGGCCTCATTTTTCCGCGACGTGGCCCGCAGGGTCGTGCTGCTCGATACGGGCGTTTACCCCTCGGCCGACCGCGAGCTCCGGTCGTTCAGCCGCTTTCTGCGCCTTTCCGCCGAAAGCTGGCATGTGGGCCTCGATCATTTTCGGCTTTCGCTCGGCCGGTTCGCCATGGCCTTTCGACTGGACCTCGTCCAGGCCGAGAGCGCCGGACGGATCGCCGACTATAGCCGGAAGATCAGCGGCATGGCCCGGCTCGGAAACCTCCTCGGCGGGGTCACCGGGGCCAAGAGCCTCGAGGAGGCCCAGGCCGCCGTCGCCGACCTCGTCCGGGTCCTGCTCGCTCCCCGGGACGTCATGTATCACCCGTTCGAATGCCTCTCCAAGACCCTTTCGCCCGAAGGTTCGCCGATCGACCGGATCCTGACCCTCAACGCCGATTTCGCGCGGTCCGACGACCGGAGGACGGTCTTCCTCAGGGTCGCTCACGGCCGCGAGACCCTGGGCCTTCTCGAAGTCGCCGGACCCGGGGGAAGCGAGATGGGCGAGGCCGACCTCGAGCTGGCCCAGACCCTGGCCCGCATCTCCGGCCTGGCCCTGGCCGGCGTCCGCATGGGCCGGTCGCTCGCCTCGGCCGAGGCGCGGGCCGAGAACGCCGAGTCGGCCCTGGCCTCGGACGAGGAGAAGATGACCCGCATCTTCAACTATCCCCTCGGCCTCTACCGGGCGACGCCGCAGGGCCGGATCCTCGACGCCTCCCCGACGCTGGCTCAGATGCTCGGCTACGCCGACGTCGCCGCGCTGAAAGCCGTGAACTTCTGGGACCTCCACAGCAACCCGCGGGACCAGGACAGCAAAACGGCTTTCCTCGACGCCAGCACCATGGTCGGCATCTTCGAGTCGCAGCTCCGGCGGCGGAACGGCTCGCTCATCTGGGTCGAGGATTCCTGCCGCGCGGCCAAGGACGCCCAGGGCCGGGTCCAATTCTACGACGGCGTCATCGAGGACATCACGGCCCGCAAGAAGATGAAGGACGAGCACGCCTGGGTCGTGCACCTGCAGGCCGCCGTCGGCGAGGTCTCCGAGCGGCTCCTGTCCCCGGCGCCGATCGGGGAGGTGTCCTCGCTCGTCCTCGACCAGGCCCGCCGGCTGACCTCGAGCGAGTCGGGTTTCGTCGGGCCCATCGACCCGAGGACGGGCGGCTTTGCGCCGGCGGCCATGACCCCGGACGCCCAGGAAATGCTCGACCGCCACCCCGAGCTGGGGGGGCGCTTCCACGAGCTCTCGGGCCTCTGGCGCTGGGTCCTCGAAGAGCGCCGGGCCATCGTGACGACCATGCCCGGCCTCGATCCCCGGTATCGCGGCATGCCCGAATGGCATCTCCCCGTCGGGCCCTTCCTGGCCGTCCCCTCGATCATGTCGGGGGGGATCGTCGGCCTGATCGTCGTGGCCAACCCGCAGAGCCCCTACCTCGAAAAGGACCTCAAAGCCGTCGAGCGGCTGGCCGACCTCTATGCGATCGCCGTCCAGAGGACCCGGACCGACGCCGAGCTAAGGGAGCTGTCGCTCGTCGACGAGCTGACCAAGGTCTACAACCGGCGCGGCTTCCTGACCGTCGCCGAGCAGCAGATGAAAGTGGCCCACCGGACAAAGAAGGAGATGGCCCTGTTCTATGCCGACCTCGACGACCTCAAACGGATCAACGATTCCCGGGGCCATGAGGAGGGCGACGCCGCTCTCATCGAGGCGGCCGACGTCCTGAAGGACGCGTTCCGCGATTCCGACATCGTGGCCCGGATCGGCGGCGACGAGTTCGTTGTCCTGGCCATCGACATCGCCGAAGGCAAGGCCGCCGCCCTGGCCCGCCGTCTCCGGGAACGGATCCAGGCCCGCAACACCGAACGGGGCCGCCCCTATCAGGTCTCGTTCAGCCTGGGACTCGCACGCTACGATCCGGAACGGCCGAGCTCGCTCCAGGAGCTCCTGACCGCGGCGGACCGGAAGATGTATCAGGAGAAGACGGGCAAGAAACGCGAGGCCGCGGTCGCCTGACCGCCGCCGATCTAATTCCGCAGGCCGTATTTGGCGAGCTTGTTGTACAACGTTGTCCGGGAGATCGAGAGGATCTTGGCCGTCTGGCGCAGATTGCCCTTGGTGACCTTCAGCAGATAGGCGATGTAGTCCTTTTCCAGGTCTTCGAGGGTCGAGAGGCGGCCCCGGCCGGCAAAGGCGACGGCCCCTTCCGGCGGTACGTAATCGCGCAGGTACTTGGGCAGGTTGGCGACGTCGATGAAGTCCTTCTTGCTGAGCATGGCCGCGCTTTCGAGGACGTTGGCCAGCTCGCGGACGTTGCCCGGCCAGCTGTATTTGAGGAACAGCTTCTGGACCTCCCTCGAGACGCCGCGCACGTTCTTGGAGAAGCTGTGGCTGGCGGCCTGGAGGAAATGGCGGACGAGGAGAGGGATGTCCTCGGGCCGCTCGCGGAGCGGCGGCAGCTCGATCGTGACCTTGTTGAGGCGGTGGAGGAGATCCTCGCGGAACGTCCCGGCCCTGACCATCTCGGGCAGGTCCTTGTTCGTGGCGGCCAGGACGCGGACGTCGACGGCCACGCTCTCGGTGCCGCCGAGGGGGCGGAACTCGCGGTTCTCGAGGACGCGGAGGAGCTTGGCCTGCACGGCCACCGGGATCTCCGCGATCTCGTCGAGGAAGATCGTCCCGCCGTCGGCCTCCTCGAACAGGCCGTGCTTGTCCTTGTCGGCCCCGGTGAAAGCGCCCTTCCGATAGCCGAAAAGCTCGGACTCGAAGAGGCTCTCAGGGATCGAGGCGCAATCGCAGATGATGAGCGGCTTGTCCTTGAACGGACTCATCCCGTGGATGGCCCGGGCCGCGACCTCCTTGCCCGTGCCGGTCTCGCCGGTGATGAGGACGGTCGAGAAGTATTTGGCGATGTTCTCGATCGTCCCGAAGATTTCGAGCATGGTCGGGTTCCGGCTGATGAGGCCCTGGAAGACGTATTTGCGCTCGAGCTTCTTCTCCAGGCTCAGGGTCTCGCGGCGGAGCTCGCCCTTGCGGGAGACGCGGCGGAGCACGTCGCCGAGGATGTCGCGCTCGTAGGGCTTGGGCACGAAATCGGTGGCCCCCGCCCGGACGAGGTCGAGGACGGCCTCCTTGCCGACGGCCGGGCCGCCGATCAGGACGTCGACGAGCGCGTCGGCCTTCTTGATCTTCCTCAGGATCACGAGGCCGGACGCGAGGGCGTCGCCGCAATCGACGAGGACGACGCGGATGCCGTTGTCGTGGAGGACGCCGAGGACGTCGTCCTCCGATTGGGCGAAGTAGACGTTGAAATCGACCGCCGCGGGCGACTTCTTGACGGTCTCGTAGAGCGAAAAATCGTCGGAGATGATCAGCAGGTTGGTTTGCGCGTCCATGCTCGCTCTGTCCCCTTGGGATTGTTCAATATCTTAACAAACCCGCCGGGCTCCCGCAATAAGAAAAAAATAGGGGACAGAGTTTCGTGCCCCCCTTTATTTATCGCTCGTTCCGGTCTTTCCGGGACGCCCCCTGACGATCGTGATGCGGGTCCGGCCGCGGACCTCTTCCTCGATGCGGACGACAGGATAGGCCGTCTGGGTGAGGTACTTGACGTGGGCCCGGAGATAGGCCAGGCCCTGCCCGCAGAGGAAATCAAGCCAGTCCCCGGTCGCGGTCTCGTCCATGAGCTCGGGCGTCTGTTCGCTGAACGTGGTCTGGGTCCGCGGCGTCATCCGGACCTCGGCCGGGCCTTTGCGCTTAGCGAAGATGGCCAACCCGTTCTCGATCTCGAGCCCGTCGAGGTGGGGGGCCCAGCGGGCGGCCCATCGCTCGAAGCGGTCCAAGAACCGCTTGTTCGAGGCGGCGATGGCCGGGTCGCCGGTGAGCTCCTCGGCGATGAGCCCTCGCAAGGCGGCGGCGGCGGCCCGGTGCTCCTCATAGAGCGGCAGGTTCACGGACCGGAAGAACGTGAACCAGCCCTTGGGGATCCAGTAGTCGCGGAAGAGGTACGGCGTGTAGTTGGAGAACGGCTGGACCCATTCGTGGGACGGATAGCCGTGGAGGTTGAGGAAGATGTCCGGAGCCCAGCGGTCGTAGAGCCTTGTCCGCACGGCCGCCTCGGGGAGGATCGGCTTGGCCCCGGTCTGGTAGCCCATGTCGACGCCGAGGGCGCCGTAGCGTCCGGCGTGGAGGCTGTGGAACGGCTCGTTCTTCTGCATCTCGTAGGCGAGCGCCGCCCCGTCGGGGTTCTCCACGGGCTCGAGGACGAAATTCATCTTCTTGAGAGCCTCCTGGGCCTTTGGATCGCGGGCCAGGAGCTCGGCGAAACGAAGGAGGTAGCTCGTCGACGAGACCTCGTTCGCGTGCTGGCGGGCCACCGCCTGCAGCGTGGGCTTGAAGGCGACGAGGCGCGGCAGGGAGACGTATTTCGCGAACGGGAGGAAGAGCTCGAGGACGGGGACCTCCCGGCCCTCGAACGACCGGCCCCCGGTGTAGCCCCGAACGCCCTTGAGCGCGGCGAGGCGCCGGACGAGGCCCAGCGCCGCATCGGGGGAGATGATCTCACGGGTCGCGACGATGGCCTCCCCCGCGCCCGGCGCGACGGGGGAGGACGCGGCCGGGCCGGCGGGCGGCGGCGCGGCCACCGGAAGCCTCTCCTCCCGGTCCTGGGTCTGGTAGCGGGGCCTGAGGGTGAGCCCGTCGAGGGAAGGATAGCGGAACCGATCCCTGAGGAGCCCGGCCTCGGCCAGGCGCCGCCACGTCTCGGCGATATCGATGACGGCCAGGTAATCCGCCTCCTTGTCCCAATCGGACTCGAAGACGACGTTGGTGACGCGTCCGGAACGGCCGTCGAGGTCGAGCTCGGTGACCCGGCTCTCCTTGGGTTTGAGCGCCGGGAAGACCGTCTTGGCCACGACCTCGTCCCGGCCCGTCTCCTTTGTCCGCACGGTGACCTGCGGCCTTGGGGCCGGCCAGTCCTCGAGGACGACCTTGGCCTTGGCCGCTCCTCCCTCGAGCGACGGGTGGAGGGACGGGAAAACGTTGCCCGGGGCCGAGGACCGCGACGTGTCACCGGCCGTGTCCTTGTCCTCGGGATCGAAGCGGGTGATGCCGCGCAGCAGGTCGAGCGTGTCGAAATAGACCTCGTCGTGGATGGCCTCGAGCGACGAGACGATCTCTTCGTCGAGCCCGATGCGGTAATCCGGCTCGCTCGCCTGGAGGTCGACGAAAAGGCGCTTAAAGTAGGGCTGCTTCGAAAAGGTCGGTTCGCCGCCCGTCTCCTTCTTGATGTGGGCGACGACCGCCGGCAGGACCTCCTTCTGGTAGAATCCCCAGAACTTCTCGAGATCGGTTTCAAGGGGCTCATCGCAAACGACGGTGCCGCCGGCCACCACCCGGACCCAGCCGGTGGTGGCGACGGCCGTGCCCCACTCGGGCAGGACGCCCGAGAGGGGGATCTCGCGGGTCCGCGGCGTGAAGCCCTGTTCGAGAAGGACGGCGCCCTTCGCGTCCACCGCCTGGACCCGATAGACGGCGTTTCCGGGCTCGGCGCTTTCGAAGGCGATCCGGTCGACCGGCAGCCGGAGCTCACGGGCGAGGATCTCGTCGACCGGATACAGCTCCTGGAGCCAGCGGCCCGGTTCGGAGTAGGTCCGCTTGACCCGGCTGAAGTCCTCGCGCGCCTCGGCGAAGCGGATGGTCAGGCGGTCGACGGGCCGGCCCTTGAGCGCGGGGAGGACGCTCTCGAGGAGCCAGAAGAAACCGGGCTTGTAGGCCGACGCGACCTCGACCTTCGCCGCGGGGAAGCCGGAGGAGGCCAGGAGGGCCTTGATCTCCCCCCGGACCTTCTCGCGCACGGTGGGGGACTCGCTGACGCCGATACTGACCTCGATCGCCCCGCCCTTGCCGGCGCCGTCGACGATGGCCCGCATCATGTCCTTGAGCCGGGCCTTGGCGTCGTCGACTTCCCAGGTGAAGGCTTTTTCGCTCTCGAAGACGGTCCGTCCGGACTTGAGCGAGAGGGACGTGACGGTGACGGGCGCCTGTCCGGCGGCGGGGCGCAGCGCGGCCTTGACGGCCTCCTCGAACGGGGCATTGGCCTCGGGGAGGATGATCTCGGCCCCGACCGACTCGAGGGCGCGCCCCTTCATGTCCGCGGCCGCTTTCTCGACGGCGTTCATCACGGCCGCTTCGGCGGCGCCCTTCCCGCCGGCCAGGAACGATTCAACGTCCGCGGCGAGGTCGGAGAGCTGGGGATTCCCTTCGCCGAACTCGGCGAAGAAGGGGAAGGTCCGGGAGAGATAGGCGAGGGTCCGATCGAGGCCTGATCCGTCCGCGCCGTGGACGACCAAAGCCGATGATCTCCCGAACGCCTTGGGCACGATCTTGATCAGACCCGAGCCAGGCTCGAGCGCCGGGAGCTTGACCCTGCCCGATTTGACGAGGTCGCCGGTGAGGGCGTTGCCGCCGATGAGGATGGGGGCAGCGAGCCCCTTCCGGCTCTCGACGTCGGAGTCGAGCTCGACGAGCGGGAAGGACGCGCCGGCCGTGCCCAGGACGAGCCGGCTGGTGAGATCGGCGAGGCCCAGCCCCCCGAGATCGGCGGGCACGACGGCCACGGCCTCGAGCGCGTCGGGGATGCCGTCGCGGTCCTGATCGGCGTAGACGCCCTTGGCCGAAAAAAGGCCAAGGAGATCGAAGTCCTTGCCGGCCGCGTCCGTCGCGGGCCGCTCCTTGAAGGCGGGGGTCAGGAGCCGTTTCGTCGCGCCCGTCCGGGGCAGGCCGACCTTCGAGCGCGCGGCGCCGAACGAGATCTCGAAGGTCAGCGCGGCGACGGCCGGGTACGACAGGACCTCGGTCCGGCGGCCGCGGCGCTGATCAGCCGCAAGGCCGAGCAGCGCTTCAGCGGCCTTGGCCCGGTCCGGGTCGGCGGTGACGTGGATCTCGACGGCGAGGTTGAGGATCTGGCCTTGGTCGAAGGCAAGGGCCTTGAGCCCGTCGGCCACGGGCGCGGCCGCCGGGAATTCGTAGACCGCCTCGCGGACGATCGTCTTCTGCAGGGCGACCCCGGCACCGGAGAGGAACGACGCGAGGTCGGTCTCGAGGTTCTCATAGGTCGCGCCGGACTCGCGTCCCCAGATCTCCCAAAAATAGGGCCAGCGCAGGAAGAACGCCCGACCCGTCTTGAGCAGGGCGTCGTCCGAGCCAGCGGCGCAGGCGAGCGCCGTCCGTCCCTTCATATTAAGGAGAAAGACCCGGCCCTGGTTCGGCGGGATGGACGCCGCATCGAGGCCTTGTCCTTTGAGGGCTTCGAGGACGGAGGAGAGCCCGCGGCCGATGAGGATGGGGGAGGCCGGCGCGGGATCGGCGCTGAGATCGGATTCGTGACGGACGAGCCCGAACTCGACGGCCAGGCTCTCGAAATTGGCTCTGGCGGCGATGTCGGCCGCGAGGGCGAGCTCGCCGGCCGTCGGTTTGTCGGGGATGATGATGGTGATCGCCGGCTTGTCGGGAAAGCCGTCCCCGTCCGTGTCGAGGAGGGCCCGGCCCGGGGCAAAGACCCGCGAGAGGCTGTCGACGCTGTCGGCGGCCGCCGTTTGGGCCAGGACGAGCGCCAGGGCGACGGACGTGAGGATGACGGGGAGGGCTCGCTTCATGATCGTTTCTCCGTGGTCGTACTGTCCGGATTCTATCACATCCCGGGGGCGCAGGCAGGGGGTCCGGGACAGGAAAATGGACAGGTCCGGAGCCCCAGACGCGGCCCGTCGTCCGGCTCGCCCGGTCATGCGGGTCCCGCTTCCCGGCTAGCCGGAAGCGGGGATTCTTCTGCCGCTAACGACAACATATTGTGGATGTTAGCGAAAAAGGCCCAAGCCCTAGATTTCGCGCTTGACAAAGCCGGACTCGTCCGCTAGAGTGGAAATGCCAACTGTCAGCGGGTTCCTTAATGAAGATAGATCGATTCAGGTACTTCTTTATTCTGTTCGTCGGGTTCTTTTTCTTCGGGGGGACCCCTGTCGAATTCGGCACCGAAGGCGCCTTCTTCCACGGCTACATGATCCCCAAGCCCGTCATCCGCGTCGGGCTCGGCACCAACCTCAAGGACCTCCGCATCCGCTCCTCGTCGGGCATGAAGATCTACGAGGTCAACACCGGCTACCGGATCGTCAACGACGACGCGGCCGAGGCCGAGATCAAGGGCGCCGGCCAGAAGCTGACCGAGAAGTATGTCATCCTCCTCGCCCACGCCAAGGAGCGGGAGGAAGCCGACCAGCTGGCCGCCTCCTTCCGGTCCCGGTTCGGAGCCGGCGTGTCGGTGGCCGAGGACCGCGACGACGACGCGGCCGGGGTCTTCGAGGTCAAGCTGGGCGACTTCCTGACGCGTGGCGACGCCCTGGCCAAGGTGGCCGAGCTCAACGCGGCCGGCTTCAAGGACGTTTGGATCGACCGCGAGGAGATGATCGAGGAGCCCTCCCGGCCGCTCTGGATGCTCGTCGGGAACGAGCTCAAATCGCTCGACCGCTCTTTGGAGCTCTATTTCATCCCGGCCAATCCGCAGAGCTACCTGACGCTCAACGGCAAGAGCTATCGCGGCTTCCTGGTCCTGTCGGGAACGCCCCGCGGCATCGTCGTCGTCAACTACGTCAACATCGAAGACTATCTCAAGAGCGTCGTCCCCGGCGAGCTCTCGCCCGGCCAGTTCAATGCCATCGAGGCCCTCAAGGCCCAGGCCGTGGCCGCCCGGACCTACGCGCTCAAGAACATGAAGCAGTTCGACCAGTTCGGCTACGACCTCGTCGACACGCCCCGCTCCCAGCTGTACGTGGGCATGGCCTCCGAGAGCCCGTTGAGCACCCGGGCCGTCGAGGAGACCAAGGGCGAGGTCGTCCGCTACCGGGGCGAGCTCATCAACGCCCTCTACACCAGCACCTGCGGCGGCCGGACCGAGGACGCCGAGAAGGTCTTCGCCGGGCGCCCCGTGCCCTATCTGAAGAGCGTCGACTGCGCTTCCGAGAAGCAGAAGGAGTGGTCGATCGAGGCCAAGGCCCCGGTCGCGCCGATCACCGTCGACGGCCGGAACGCCAGTCTCGACGTGGCCCTCCTCATCGGGCTCGGCATCGTCCCCATGGGGGCCGAGCCTCCCGACTTCCGCAAAGAGGCGGGCTTCGACGAGGCCGTCGAATGGATCCAGGACGTCCGGCGCATCGTCGGGGTCAAGGACAGGGGCTTCGTCCCCGACTCCGCCTCCCTCAACTTCACGAGCCTGGCCCGCCTCCTCGTCGAGGCCTTCGGCTGGCAACCGCGCATCGAAGAGCTGCTTTTGCCGGGCGAGATCGATTTCCTCCTCAAGGACCTGCCCCAGGTCCAGGGCAAGGACCGCGGCCCGATGGCCTATTGCTTCCAGTCGGGCCTGTTCCCGGCCTCCGTCCGGACGGGCGAGCCGGGACGGTCCGTCAGCCGGGCCGAGCTGGCCGTGGCCTTAGCGCGCGTCATCAGGGACTACAAGGACTTCTTCAAGACGGGGACCTTCCGGGCGGCGGGCAAGGGCACGATCGAGGTCGGCCAGGACTTTGATCGTCGGACGCTGGCCCTCTCCAACCACGTCCGCCTGCTGCGGACGATCGAGGGCGACACGAGCTTCGCGACCAAGCTGACCCTCCTCGGCGGCGAGAGCATCCGTTGGCTCGAGCGGGCCGGCCAGGTCGCCTACCTCGAGGTCTTTTATCCGCCGAACTCGAACGTTCTCGACCGGTCGTCGCGCTTCAACCGCTGGCAAGTCCGCACCAGCCGGGAGGACCTCGAGCGCCTGATCAACCAGTCGTATGCGATCGGCGCGCTCGCCGACATCGCGGTCAGGTCGCGGGGCGATTCGGGCCGTGTCACCGAGCTCGAGCTCAAGGGCTCCGCGTCGAGCGCGATCGTCCGCGGCTTCCAGATCCGGGCCGCGCTCGGGCTCCGCGACACGCTCTTCGTCATCGACCGGTCGTACGATGAGCAGGGGCGCGTCGACCAGTTCACGTTCTCCGGCCGGGGCTGGGGCCACGGCGTCGGGCTGTGTCAGGTCGGCGCCTACGGCATGGCCGTGGCCGGGGCCAAGTATCCGGACATCCTCAAGAAGTACTACACCGGCGTCAAGATCGATAAGATCTATTGACCCGGCCTCCAGAACCTACAGCCGGGCCCCCCTTCCCTCACGGGGGCCTCGAATCGACATCCCTCACCGCCTTACGGCGCCTTTCCAATCATCCGAATGAGCAGGCCAAAAAATGTGACGGCATTATGCTATGATGAACGGGCTAGCCGAGGGCCTTCTCATAGATCCGAGGGGCCAAGAAAGAGGGAATGGAGATAGAAATGAAGACGACGAAGGCGCTCAATGCTAAGAAAACCGAGGCCCGGGAGTACCAGACCCCGGGGTCCGGGATCTTCTTCACCGTCAAGGAAGTTCTCTACGAGGGGCGGTCCAAGTTCCAGCGGATCGAGATTATCCGCAACCGGGACTACGGCCGCGTCCTGCTCCTCGACGGCCTGGTCCAGACGACCGAGCGCGACGAGTTCTATTATCACGAGATGCTCGTCCACCCGGCCATGGCTTCGCACCGGCGGCCGGCCAAGGTGCTCATCATCGGCGGCGGAGACGGCGGGGCCCTTCGGGAGGTCCTCAAGCACCCGGTCAAGAAAGCCTGGCTGGTCGAGATCGACGGCAAGGTCATCGAAACGTGCCGCGAACACTTCCCCTGGCTCCGGGCGACCTTCCGCGACCCGCGGGCCGAGCTCGTCGTCGAGGACGGCAACATCTTCATCGACAAGGTCCGCGAGGCCTTTGACGTCATCCTGGTCGATTCCTCGGACCCGGTCGGGCCGTCGACCGTCCTCCACCAGGAATCGTTCTACCGCAAGCTCAAGGCCAAGCTGCGGCCCGGCGGCGTCATCGCCGCCCAGGCCGGCTCGCTCATGCTCCACCTGGAATCGCACGCCCGGAAGAGCGTTTTTCTGAAGAAGATCTTCCGCCACTCGCCGCTCTACCTCGGCCCCGTGCCGACCTACCCGGTCGGGATGTGGTGCTACAATTTCCTCTCGGACGCGGTCGATCCGGTCAAGATCAAGACCCTCTACATCCCGGACGGCCTGAAGTATTTCAACCCCGATGTCTTCCGGGCCTCTTTCGCCCTGCCGAACTTCCTCGGGGAGCGTCTGGCGAAGGGGAAGTAGGCGCGGTCGGGCTCAGCCGCCCAACGTGCCGGCGGCCTGGCGCTTCCTGAGCGCGGCCAGCATGTCCACGGTCATCGCCGCCAGGTCGTAGGCCGGTTTCCAGCCCCATTCGGCCCGGGCGGCGCCGTCGTCGATCGAGGCCGGCCAGGAGTCGGCGATGGCCTGCCGGAAGTCCGGCTCGTAGGTCACCTGGAAACCCGGCACGTGCCTGCCGATCTCGGCGGCGAGCTCGCCGGCGCTGAAGCTCATGGCCGCGACGTTGAAGCTCGAGTGGTGCTTGAGCCGGGCGAAGTCCGCGTTCATGAGGTCGAGCGTGCACTTGAGGCAATCGGGCATGTACATCATGGGCAACCGGGTGTCCTCGCGGAGGAAACAGGTGTAGTGGCCGTGCTTGACGGCCTCGTAAAAGATGGCTACGGCATAATCGGTCGTTCCTCCGCCGGGCGGGGTCAGGTGGCTGATGATCCCGGGATAGCGGCAGCCGCGGACGTCGAGTCCGTATTTCTGGGCGTAATAATCGCAGAGAAGCTCGCCGGAGACCTTCGTCACGCCGTACATCGTCGTCGGGCCGAGGACGGTGTCCTGGGGCGTCATCTCGCGGGGAGTCGTGGGCCCGAAGACGGCGATCGAGCTCGGGGAGAAGACCCGGACGATATTCCGGGCCCGGGCCGCCTCGAGGACGTTGACGAGCCCGTTCATGTTGATATGCCAGGCCTTCTGGGGATTCTTCTCGCCGGTGGCCGAGAGCAGGGCGGCCAGGTGGTAAACGGTGTCGATGCGGTGCTTTTGGAGGACGGCGTCGAGGGCCTTGGCGTCGGTGACGTCGAGGATCTCGAAGGGCCCGCTTTCGGCCAGGCCGCCCTGGGGCCGGAAAATGTCGCTGACGACGACGTTCGCCTCGCCGAATCTCGCCCGCAGGGCCCTGGTCAGCTCGGAGCCGATCTGGCCGGCCGCGCCGGTGATCAGGATCTTCTTCATTGCTCTCGTCATCGGGGTCGTCTCCGCTCGGAAAATGCCGAAAACAGAAGGGTATTTATAGCACAGGCGGCCCCGCCGGGCAATCAAGACAGGGGTCAAACCTCCACTTTTCCAGTTTTCTTCCTGGGAGATTGCCGATTCCCAAGCTAACGCCTCAAAAACTGGGAAAGTGGAGGTTTGACCCCATCTTGAACTTCGGCTAAAGTAGGGGCTCGCCATGAACCAAGACCCGCATCTTCACCGCCCCCAGGAGGCTTCCTCATGTCCATCAATATGACCGGCACCGGCCTGACCATCGAGAAGGTCGTCCAGGTGGCCCGCGGCCGGCTTTCCATCACCATCGATCCGGCCGCCAGGAAGCGCATCGAAAAGTGCCGGGCCCTGCTCGAGGACAAGATCAAGAAGAACGAGATCATGTACGGGGTCAACACCGGCATCGGCGAGCTGGCCAATGTCGTCTTGACCCAGGATCAGGTCGAAAAATACCAGCGTTACCTCATCTACAGCCACGCCGCGGGCTACGGGAAGCCGATGCCGGAAGACGTCGTCCGGGCGGCCATCTTGAGCAGGATCAACTGCCACTGCCACGGCCATTCCGGGCTCCGCCCTGTCGTCACCGAGACTCTGGCCGAGCTCCTCAACAAGGGTGTCACCCCGGTGATGTGCGAGAAGGGCTCGGTCGGCGCCTGCGGCGACCTTTCGCCCATGGCCCAGATGGCCCTTGTGCCCATGGGCGAGGGCGAGGCCTTCTACAAAGGCGAGCGCCTGCCCGGGGACGAGGCCCTCAAGCGGGCCGGCATCACCCCGCTCGTCCTCCACGCCCGCGACGGCCTGGCCATGATCAACGGCTCGAACGTCATCGCCGGCATGTCGGCCCTCATCATCCACGACGTCCATCGCTGGCTCAAGATGTCGGAGATCGCCGCGGCCATGACCCTCGAGGTCCTCAACGCCAACATGAAGGCCTACGACGAGCGCCTCCACAAGACCCGCGGCTACCCCGGCGCCCTCGAGTCGGCGGCCAACATCCGTCGCATCACCGAGGGCAGCGCGCTGCTGGAGCAGCCCGGCAAGAAGGTCCAGGACGCCTACAGCCTTCGCAGCACGCCCCAGGTCGTCGGCGCCGCCCGCGACGCCCTCAAGTGGGCCCGCTACATGATCGAGATCGAGCTCAACGGCGCGGCCGACAACCCCGTCTTCTTCCCGGACGAGGACCTGGTCCTGACCGGGGCCAACTTCCAGGGCGTGCCCATGGCCTTCCCCCTGGAGCTCCTCGGCACCGCCGTGACGACGATCGCCGTCCTGTCGGAGCGGCGCCACAACCGGCTCATGAACCCGCATCTCAGCGCCGGCCTGCCGGCCTTCCTGACCAAGGGCGCGGGCATGTTCTCCGGCCTGATGCTCACCCAGTACACGGCCGGGGCCCTCGTCTGCGAGAACCGCGTGCTGTCGCATCCGGCGGCCACGGGCTCGATCCCGGCCGCGGCCGACCAGGAGGACTTCGTCAGCATGGGCATGACCACGGCCCTCAAGACGCGCCAGATCCTCGACAACGCCCAGGCCGTCCTGGCCATCGAGCTCATGGCCGGGGCCCAGGCCGTCGATTTCCGCAAGCCGCACAAGCCCGGCAAGGGCATCCTGGCCGCCTACGAGGTCATCCGCAAGTACGTCGCTCCCCTCGAGGAGGACCGGCCCCTCTACAACGACATCAACAAGCTCAAGGACGTCGTCCAATCCGGCGAGATCCTCGAGGCCGTCGAAAAGGCCGTCGGGACCCTCGCGTAGGGACCGCGCCATGAGCCTGCGGATCGCCCTTGTCACCGGGGCCAGCCGCGGCATCGGCCGGGCCATCGCCCTGCGGCTCGCCGAGGATGTCTCCGGGGTGGCCGTCCACTACTTCAGCCGCCGCGACGAGGCCCAGGAGCTGGCCGCGGCGATCCGTGAAAAAGGCAAGCTCGCCGCCGTCTTTCGGGCCGACCTGACCAAGAAGGCCCAGGCCGCCGGCCTCGTCAAGAAGGTCGAGGAGCGGTTCGCCCGGGTCGACGTCCTGGTCAACAACGTCGGCCCGTTCCTGATCAAGCCCTGGGACCAGCTCGAGGTCGCCGACTGGGAGAAGGTCCTGCGCGGCAACCTGCTCGGGGCCTACTTCTGCATGAAGGCCGCCCTCCCCGGCATGCGCAAGAGGAAGTGGGGGAGGATCGTCAACCTGGGGTTCAGCCGGGCCGAGCACCTCGGCGCCTTTCCGACGATCGCGCCCTATGCCGTGGCCAAGACCGGCCTGCTCACGCTGACCCGGACGGCCGCGGCGGCCGAAGCCGTGAACGGCATCACCGTCAACATGGTCTCGCCGGGCCTCATCCGCGGCGGGGCCCTGCCCCAGGCGCGCGACTTGGCTGAATCGACCCTCGGCAGCTTCGAGGATGTGGCCGAGGCCGTAGCCTATTGCGCTTCGAACGCAGCGGCCGCGGTCACCGGCGCCAACGTCATCGTCTCCGGAACCTGGAAGATGTAAGGAGGACACCATGTCATCGATCGCCATCTCTCTCTGGATCGCCGGCCTCATCGTTTTTATCTTCCTGCTCGGCATCCGCATCGTCCGGCCGACCCACCGCGGCCTGGTCGAGCGGCTGGGCAAATACAACCGCTTCGCCATGCCCGGCTTCAATTGGGTCATCCCCGCGATCGAGCAGCTGCGCCAGATCAACATCACCGAGATGATGGTCGACGCCGCGCCGCAGGAGATCATCACCAACGACAACCTCAACGCCCGGGTTGACGCCCAGGTCTATTTCCGGGTCAAGGAGGACGAGCCGAGCGTCAAGGCCTCCCAGTACAACGTCAACAACTTCCAATGGCAGATCGTCAACCTGGCCCGGACGACCCTGCGCAACATCATCGGCACCCTGACCCTGAAATCGGCCAACAGCGAGCGAGGCAAGATCAACGAGGAGCTCCTCAAGACCCTGTCGACGGAGACGGCCCGCTGGGGCATCGACATCGTCCGGACCGAGCTCAAGGAGATCGATCCGCCCAAGGACGTCCAGGAGACGATGAACAAGGTCGTCAAGGCCGAGAACGAGAAGATCGCCGCGATCGACTTTGCCACGGCCCGGGAAACGGTCGCCGACGGCGAGCGGCGGGCCGAGATCAAGAAGGCCGAGGGCATCCGCCAGGCCAAGATCCTCGAGGCCCAGGGCGAGGCCGAGGCCATCCGCCTGGTCAACGAGGCGGCCGAAAAGTACTTCGTGGGCAACGCCCAGGTCCTGCGGCGCCTTCAGGCCCTCGAGACGGCCCTGCAGGGGAACGCCAAGATCATCGTCCCCTCGGACAAGGACCTGGTCAACGTCATCGGCGATATGGCCGGGATCGTGCCCCTGAAAAAGTCTTAGCTGTTGCCGGTGAGCTCGATCTTAACCGTCCTCGCCTTGCCTTCGCGTTGGATCGTCAGGGTCACCGAGTCGCCGATCTTGTAGCCGTCCAGGGCGTTGAAGAGATCGTCGTAGGACTTGATCTTCATGCCGTCGATCCCGGTGATGATGTCCCGTACGAGCAGCCGCCCAAAAGCGTCCCGCGTGAGCCCCCTTAGCCCCAGCTGGAAGGCCCGGCTGCCTTCGGCCACCTCGAGGATGACCGCCCCCGCGATGCCCGCCCTCTGGGATACCTCATCGCGGACGAAGGAGATGCCGCCGAGGTCGGGCCGGATGACCTTTCCGAACTGGATGATCTGAGGGACGATCTTGCGGATGGTGTCCACGGGCACGGCAAAGCCGACCCCGGTGGAAGTGTCCGAGCCGAAGATCATCGTGTTCATGCCGATGAGCTCGCCGCTCGAGTTCAACAGCGGCCCGCCCGAATTTCCGGGATTGATCGACGCGTCCGTCTGGATCATGTCCCGGATGGTGACGCCTCCGGCGCCGGGCATGCTCCGGCCCAGGGCGCTGACGATCCCGGTCGTGACGGTGTGGTCGAAGCCGAAGGGGTTGCCGATGGCCACGACCTTCTGCCCGACCTGGAGGTCCCGCGAGGTCCCGACGGCGATCGGCAGGACGCCGGGCACCTCCTCCTTGAGCTTGAGGACCGCGACATCGCGGCTGGGATCGCGTCCGACGAGGGCGGCCTCGACCTGCTTCTGGTTGGGGAAGCTGACCATGAACTTGTCGCCTTCGTTGATGACGTGGAAGTTGGTGACGATGTGGCCCTGGCCGTCCCAGACGAAGCCGGACCCGCTGCCGGCCGGCACCTCCTGCGTCGATGACGAAAAGAGCTCGCGGACATATTGGAGATTGGTGATGAAGACGACCGAGTTCCGGCATTTCCGGACGACCTCGATCGTGTTCTGCTCCTCGGCCGTCAGCCGCGAGTTCCCGCCCGCCGGGGCCTGCACGGCGGCCTGGCCGCCCGACGTACCCCCGCTGGCCGGCCCGCCCGCAGGCCCGGGCGCGCCGGTCGCCGGCTCCGACACGGCGGCGCTCTCCGCAGCCCGTCGGCTTCCGCGCGAGCCGGTGTCGGCGCAGGCGGCGAGCGCCAGGCCGAGGACGATCATGACGAGAACGATGACCCTCTGACGGTCTTTTCTCATCGGGACCTCCCTGATGACCCCATTATTAAGGCGCTTCATCTCTCACTTCTTGACGAAGGGCCTCGTCTCGAGAGGCTTGGCCGCATCGTCGAAGAACGTCCTCTGGAGCCCCGCCGTGACCGCGTCCTTCTTGACCGACCGGATCATCTCGACCAGGGCGGACGTCTCGGCGTCGAACAGGGCCCTGCCGAACGCGGCGTTCCCGGCGCTGCCGTCGCCCCGGTAATGGTTGGGCTGCCCGGCGTACCACCAGATCCCGGTGTAGGCGTTCTTCAATCCGGCCTGGCGCTTCTGGTCCGCGCCGCTCTCGTCCTTGGCCCGGTCGAGCTTGACGAGATCGGGGTGATGGACCAGCATGACCGACGTCTCCTCCTCGCCGGCGTGGCCGTCGACCGTCGTCTTGCGCATCTTGTCGAGCTTGGCCTGGGTCGCCTCGTCATAGGACGGCTCGAAGAGATACACGACGTAATCGCGCCGCGTCTCGAGCTGCGACTGGCAGAAGAAGTGCAGGAAGGCGTCGTTGCCGCCGTGCCCGTTGACGAGGATGATCTTCTTCAGGCCGTTGCGGGCCAGCTCGTCGCAGGTCCTCTGCAGGACGTCGAGCATCATCCGGCTGCCGTAGGCGATCGTGCCGGGCTGGTGCTCGGCCTCGAAGATCTGGCCCACGAAATAGGGCGGGAAGACGATCGTGTAGTCCGTCGCGGCGGCCTTCAGGGCGATCTCGCGGCAGTCGATGAGGTCCGTCCCCACCGGCAGGTGCGGCCCGTGCTTTTCGAGGATGCCGAGGGGCACGATGACCGTGCCGCCCGAACGGACGACGGCCCGGGCGAAGTCGGGCGCCGTGAGCTCTTCGTAACGGACCGACGGGGCCGGCGACGCGGCCGGTCCGGCCGCCTGGGGCAGGGCCGCCGCGAAGACCGGCGCCGCGATCACCAGCGCGGCCAGGAGCGAGCGGGACTTTTTCATCGTGGACCTCCTCGAAGAATAGCGTGTTCCCGAACTATAGCCAGCGGCCGATGGCCTGTCAACAGGAGGGCCCAAGGGCCCGGCCCCGTTTGGCGAAACCGGACCGACATGGTATATTTTTCCCGAAAGAGGCCGCCATGAACCTTCAACTGACCAAAGAACAGCTGACGTCCCTGGTCAAGCTCGTCTACCTCGGCAACCGCATGGCCAACGACTGGCGGACCGACGACGTCATCGAGGAATACGACGAGGTCGAGAGCCTGGCCCTCGAGGCCGCCCAGAAGGCCGGGCTCGGGGAGTATGTGGAATTCGACGAGGAGACCAAGAAGGCCGTCCCGTCGGGCGAGCTCGAGGAGAAGATGGCCGAGACCGTCGATTTCTACAACGACAACAGCTTCTGGGACCAGCTCATCTACCGCATGGCCGACCGCGACTACGTCCGCAAGTTCGGCGACGAGGCCCTGGACCAGCTTTACACCGAGAAGGGCATGGAGCGGGAGCGGCCGCTCATCGAGAAATACGAGAAGGAATTCAACGAGAACGGCCTCGACCGGGTCGAGATCCGCCGGGACAACTGAGCCTCAGATGACCGCGGGCGACATCATCCTCGGACCGACGCTCCTCACCGAGCACGACATCTACCTCTTCAAGGAAGGCAATCACTTCAACCTCTTCGACAAGCTCGGGGCCCACCCCCTGACGGTCGAAGGGCGGCCCGGCACCCTGTTCAGCGTCTGGGCCCCGAACGCCCAGGGCGTCTCCGTCGTCGGCGATTTCAACGAGTGGAACGGCGGGCGGCACAAGCTCGGGCCTCGCTGGGACGGGTCGGGCCTCTGGGAAGGCTTCATCCCCGGCCTCGAGCCCGGTGCCATGTACAAATACCTCGTCACGGCCAAGGGCGGGCGCCGGACCGCGGAGAAGGGCGATCCCTATGCCTTCTTCTGGGAGGTCCCGCCGCGCTCGGCCTCGGTCGTCTGGAACCTCGACTACCAGTGGGGCGACGGCGAATGGATGGCCGGCCGGAAGGAGCGGTCGAGCTTCGCCGCCCCGATCTCGGTCTACGAGGTCCATCTCGGCTCATGGCGCCGGGTGCC
>Ga0172364_10000178_pt1 | contig 40380 bp, 37 predicted proteins | sample LakKivSesite10cm_FD_114545 | JGI IMG/M metagenome (GOLD analysis project Ga0172364, IMG submission 114545) | Sediment microbial communities from Lake Kivu, Rwanda - Sediment site 10cm | ecosystem: Environmental > Aquatic > Freshwater > Lake > Sediment | place: Rwanda: Western Province, Lake...
ACGTCTCCTGGTATCTGAACATGAATGTAAAATGGAAGAACAACATCAGTGCAGAGTATGCAAACATAATAATTTTTGATAACCTGACAAATGAGGTTTTCAACGGCTCAACAGACAAGAATGGGCTGATAAATGATATTATAATTCAGGAGTACACCCAAAACCAGACGAATACAACATCTTTTACGCCTCATAATGTTACTGCATCACAGGGATATATTAGTATATGGGATGATAATGTTACAGTAAATGAAACAAAAACTGTTGAACTTGTACTTGACCATAACGCCCCAGTAATAAATTACACAACTGTTTCACCTGAGCAGGAATATTCAACTGATGAAAACACAACTGTAGAGTTTTCTTTTAATGTTTCCCATCCTGATAACCTGACATTGATATACTACTGGTACCTAAATGGGAATGAGACATTCAACACCACATTGGAAAACACAGCGAGTCTCCAGAAAATAAACTGGACATGTTATTTTAACTTCACATCACATGGAAACTACACGGTAAAGGTTATGGTGTCCGATGGGAACGCAACCGTTTCATGCGAGTGGGTTTTAACAGTGAATGATGTAAATGGAAGACCATGGATAACCTGCTTCTACCCGCCCAAGGACATTGTTCTCGGCAATCTTTCCTGCGTAATATTCAATGTTACTGCATCAGACCCTGATAATGATGCGCTCAGTTATCAATGGATGTCAAATGGTAAAGTGGTATCAGACCAAGCTGAGTATATTTTATATGCTGAGTATAATGCATCTGGGAATAACACATACATCATAGAGATAGAAATCACAGATGGAAAACTGTCTGACAATCATACATGGGCAGTTGTTGTTGTGGATTTAAACGCATCTTACAATAATCTGCTCCTGCAGATAGAGATTCTTAAAGCCGCTGTTGAAAACATAACTAAACTAATAGGAAACATAACAGAGACTCTGCTTAATCAGACAGAGCTTCTTGAAAACATCACCCGGCTTGTGGAAAACATAACAGCCCTAAATATGACAGTTCTAAAGGATAAACTTGATCAGTTGTTTGCTGAGTTAGAAAACCTGAATGTAACGCTTGCGCAGCTGAATGAAAACCTAACAAGAATCCAGGAGGAGCTTAATAACGCAACGGATAAGATAGGAAATCTGACAGCCATGCTTGAGAGTGCAAATGCATCAAGGGATCAGGCGATAGACAATGAAACCATGGCTCTGAATGCGAAAGAAAATGCGGAAAACGCAGCAGCAGCTGCTTTAAAAGAAAAAGAGCAAGCGATAACAGCGAAAAACAAGGCTGAGTCCAAACTGGCTGGGAGTGTTGTCCTAGGGGTCATAGGCGGCGTAATAGCAGGTTTCCTTATCTCATTTTTGCTCAGAAGAAAACTCCCAAAAAAAGGTTAAGACATGAAAATAAGGTTTCTTGGGGGCGCATCCGAGGTTGGAAGACTCGGGATGCTCACGGATGACAAATTCCTTTTTGATTATGGTTTTTCCCCATCAAAACCACCAAAATACCCGTTAATGGCATCTAATGCAGAGGCTGTTTTTCTCAGTCACTGCCATGTTGACCATTCAGGAATGATTCCCCTAATATGCAGAAAATATAACCCCCAGGTTCTGGCAACATCAGCAACAGCAATGCTTACAGAATTACTCGCAATAGATTCCCTCAAGGTTTGCAAATATGAAGGTTATCCTGCTCCTTACAAAAAATCTGATATTAAAAAAGCTATGAAAAATTTTGAGATAATAAGATATAATGACTCAGTAAACATAAATGGGTTCAGGGTCAGATTCCATTCAGCAGGACACATACCAGGCTCAACAATGTTTGAGTTCAATGATTCACTTTTCACGTCTGATTTGAACACCATAGACACACAGCTTGTTTCAGGAGCAAAGCCTGTGAAATGCAGAAATCTTTTCATAGAGGGAACATATTCAGGGAGGGAGCATCCCCCAAGAAAAGAGGTTGAAACTTCTTTTTTAGAAAAGGTTGACGAGGTAATTGAGAATGGCGGTAAGGCAATCATTCCTGTTTTTGCTGTTGGAAGAACCCAGGAGGTACTGATGCTTCTCAGAAACTCCGGTCATGAGGTATGGCTTGACGGCATGGGTAAAACAGTGAGTAGAATATTCCTGGAGAATCCTGATTATCTGAGAAATCCAAAAGGGCTTAGGAAGGCTATGAATAAAACAAAGATTGTTCACTCTGAACTTGGCAGAAAATATGCCTTAAAGGGTGATGTTATTGTTGCAACATCAGGGATGATGGATGGGGGTCCTGTTCTTGGGTATATGAGGCATTTAAAGGATGACAAAAACAATGCAGTGTTACTGACAGGCTACCAGGTTGAAGGCTCAAACGGCAGGATGCTTCTGGACAGAAAAAAACTGAATTTTTCTGGTGTAACCGAACCAGTAAACTGCGGGGTGGAATATTTTGATTTTTCTGCGCACTGCGGGCATAAGGAGCTTGTGTGTTTTGTTCACGGCTGCGAGCCTGAAAATGTAATCATTTATCATTCTGATGACAGGAAACCGCTTAAGGATTCTTTGAATGAGTACAATGTTCACACACCTGAAAACAATGAGACCATAGAAATATAACGTTAACATTAATAAATCATAACACAATAACCATTAAAGGTGATAACTATGGAGGGAATAAGGAAAAGCATGGAAAAAATTGGAATACCTGGCAGAGACCTGTATGATTTGCCAACATCTGAGAAAACATTTCCTGATGGGGCAAACTACAGGATGGAAATCTCGGGCGTAGAGAGGTTTTCAACTCTGGAGGCAGTCGTTGATGAAGCAGAGAAACGAGACATACCAATACACAGATTGATAAGCGTGGTTATGGGCTCCACACTGCTTTCAACAGATGAGCTTTCTGATTTTGCGAAACTGGCATCCGAGAAAAAAATGGAGGTAATAATGACGCCTGGTCCAAGAAGCTCATGGGACACCGGCAGACAGCTAATAACACCTGAGGGCGTAATTTCAGGTTTAAGGGTTAGAGGATCAGATAACCTTTCATACCTGATAGCTGACATAAAAAGATGCATTGAGGTTGGTTTCAGAGGATTCCTTGTCACAGATGAGGGTGCCCTCTGGCTTCTGAATGAAATGAGAAAAGCAGGTGATATCCCAAAGGATGTTGTTTTCAAGGTGTCAATATATGCTGGGCATGCAAATGCTGCTGGCGGAAAGGTTTTGGAAAGTCTTGGAGCAAACACATTCAACCCGTTAGGTGACCTAAGTCTTCCTATGTTTGCATCAATAAGAAAAGCCATTAGCATCCCAATAGATGTGCACATAATCCTTTCTGAATCATTCGGCGGATTCAATCGCTTCTGGGAGGCACCAGAGCTTGCAAGGATATGCTCACCATGCTATTTCAAAATTGAACCTGGAACCGCTCTTGCTGCTGGCGGTGGAATATACAAGCCATGGACTGATGAAAACTTTCTTGCAAAGTTTGCCAGGGAAAAGGTGAAGTATGCTGAAATCATCAGGGAAATAATTGAGAAAAACAACCCAAGGTTAAAACTCTCAAAACATGCTCCGAAGGATCTTGCGATACCAAAACCATGAACATTGAATATATTTATGTTGATGACAGAAACGCTGTTCTTTTCAATGATGAAAACACAGAGTACATAAAGGAAAAAATCAAGGATGCAACAAAAAATCCTGGGAACAGGAAAAAAATTTATGCTGAGCTTGCAAAACATTTTGCTGTTGATCCTGACAAGATTAACAATGTTGTTGTTCTTTATGTGAACAAAATGAAAAATATTGAAAAAATGAAAGAAAAGCCTGAATTTGAGAAGAACATTTCAAAACTTTGCAGGAAGATAGGGCACAGATATATCACCATCAAACTCTCAGGTCTCAGGGGATATAACAGGTGTGAAAGGTGCGGCAGGGTTGTGACAAAGTACAAGATAAGGGCATAGAAAATTCTTAATATCCACTTGCTATTACCTTTTTGGTGATAAAATGAAGTACAGGCTTGCATTTGTTGGGTTTGGTGTTGTTGGTCAGGGACTTGGTAAAATACTTGTTGAGAAAAAAAAATATTTGAAAGAAAAACATGGTTTCGAGTACGATGTTGTTTGTATTTGTGACATGATTAAAGGCAGTATTGTGGATGAGAATGGAATCGACATGAAAGATGTTTTGAAAAAGGTGAAACAAACCAAAAAAATCAGCGATAAAAAAATTGAGCCTGTTGAAATGATAAAAAACACAAACGCAGACATTATTATTGAGGTTACATACACTGATTTGAAAACCGGTGAGCCTGCATTTACACACATAAAAACTGCTCTTGAAAACAAGAAGCATGTTGTGACAACAAACAAAGGACCAATCGCTTTAAGGTATACAGAACTGAAGAGGATTGCTGAAAAAAACAATGTTATGTTAAGGTTTGAGGGAACAGTTCTCAGCGGCACACCATCACTGAATCTCAGCATAGAAGCATTAGCAGGTGCGGAAATAAGCTCTGTTAAAGGCATAGTTAACGGTACAACAAACTATATTCTAACCGAGATGGAAAAAGGCAGGAAATACGAAGATGCACTGAGAAAAGCGCAGGAGTTAGGCTACGCAGAAGCAGACCCCAGGGGTGATGTGGAAGGATGGGACGCTGTGGGAAAGGCAGTGATTCTTGCAAACACTGTTATGGGCAGTGATTTGAAAATTAATGATGTGGAAAGAAAAGGAATAACAAAAATCACCCTTAAACAGGTTGAGGCAGCCAGGGACAGGGGTAAAAAAATAAAGCTTTTAGCAAAAGTCTGGAAAGAAAAAGATAAAGTAAGGGCTAGCGTGAAACCTGAGGAGCTACCACTCACAGATTTTCTCGCCAATGTTAGCGGGGTGACAAATGCGCTGACCTTTGAAACAGACGCTCTTGAAAGTGTTACAATAATCGGCCCTGGCGCAGGCAGCACGGAAACAGGGCAGGCATTGCTGAGTGACATGCTTGCAATTCACAGAATGGTGAAATAAATGTTCAGTTATACTGGTAAAGTTTTGGATGTGAATCTAACCCATGGAAAAATAGAAACAAAAGCTCTTGATGAAAAAAATGCAAAAAAATTTGTTGGCGGAAAAGGGCTTGGTGCAAAAATACTTTATGAAACTGTTGGAAAAAATGTTGATCCTTTATCACCTGAAAACGTAATAATTTTTGCATCAGGACCTCTTACAGGCACGCTTGCTCCTTCTTCTGCGCGATGGTGTGTTGTAACAAAATCACCTTTAACAAATATTTTCCTTGACTCACAAGTCGGTGGAAGCTTTGGCATAAAAATGAAAAAAGCAGGTTATGACATTATAATTGTTAGGGGAAAATCACCTTCACCTGTTTATTTAAATGTGACAGATGACAGCTCTGAAATTGTTGATGCAGAGAATCTCTGGGGGAAAGGATGTTTTTACACGGAGAAAACACTGAAAAAAGAACTTGGGAAAAATGTAAGCGTTTCAAGTATTGGTAATGCTGGTGAAAAACTTGTCAGATACGCGTGCATATCCATTGATATGTACAGGCAGGCTGGCAGGGGCGGCGCAGGTGCTGTCATGGGCTCAAAAAACCTGAAAGCAGTTGCTGTTTCAGGAAACAAAAAAATTGATTATGCAGAACCAGAAAAATTCAAGGAAAACGTGAAAAAGGCATTCAAAAAAGTAAGGGAGCATCACTTCACAACGCTGAGGACAAAATATGGAACGCCTGTATGGGTGAACCCTGTGAACGAGGGCGGTCTGCTTCCCACAAGAAACTTCCAGAAAGGTGTTTTCGAGCATGCGGATGAGATATCAGGGGAAAAAATGAAGGAAAGCATTGTTGTAAAAGATGAATCATGCCCAGGCTGCCCTATTAAATGCTGGAAGCACAGCAAATCAAAAAACAACCATGGTTTTGATGTTGTTGGTCCCGAGTACGAAACAATAGCCTTGGTCGGCTCAAACAACATGATAAGAAGCATAAAAGCGATAGCACACGCAAATATGCTTTGCGATGATTTTGGCCTTGACACAATAAGCACGGGTGATGTTATAGCTTTTGCGTCTGAACTAAGTGAAAAAGGGTTAATCAAAGAAAAAATAAGATTCGGTGATGAGGAAAAACTCATTGAGCTCATTAAAAAGATTGGTAAAAGAGAAGACATCGGAAATTTGCTTGCTGAGGGCGTGAAAAGAATATCAGAAAAAATCGGCGGAAAAGATTTTGCCATGCATGTCAAAGGAATGGAAATACCAGGATATGACCCACGTGGTGCATTCGGTATGGCACTGGCTTATGCAACATCTGACAGGGGTGGATGTCATCAGAGGGCATGGACTGTAAGGGCAGAACTTCAGGGTGCTCTAAAACCTGCTTATTCAACTGAGGGAAGGGCAGAGTTTGTGAAGGATGGACAGGATTCAAATGCTATGCTTTTCTCACTTGTGCTGTGCGATTTCATGCCTCTCAGTGCTGAGGATTATGTTGAACTTCTGAATCCTGCTGCAGGTTTTGATTTTACCGTAGAAGAGTATATGAAAACTGGTGAGCGCATATGGAACCTGACAAGAATGTTCAATGTCAGGGAAGGGATAACAAGGAAGGATGACACACTTCCTCCGAGGTTCATGAACGAGCCACTGCCTGATGGTCCTGCGAAAGGAAAAAAAATAACAAAGGACATTCTGAACACCATGCTTGATGAATACTATTCCCTGAGAGGCTGGGATGAAAACGGGATACCGGGAAAGGAAAAACTGGAGGAGTTAGGGTTGGGAAATATTTGATACTATTCTTTGTTGATGCAAGATAATGTTAAAAAGTGGGTGACGATTTTTTGATATGAGCATCCATATATGTAGATAGATTTTTCAGGCAACTAGAGGGGGTGGACTATCTAAAAATACCCATAATGGTTCATACTCCTCACTTACAATTACTATCTGACTCATATCCCTCCAGATAGCACACAATGGTCCAGTATAACTGTCGTATGATAATGACATTTCAATGAGGAAGCATTTTGTGAGATTAAAACGTAGTTCAAAAGTTTCGTTTCTGAAAGATATATTATCATAATCATAGATTGTCCAACTCTCATTATAACGAGCAATATGTGTAGATTTTTTACTATGAAAACTTTTGCTAACCAGAGAATTATCATTTTTATCAAAAATTTTTAAACTTTTATTAGAAAATTCTGCAGCAATAAATTCAGTCGTATTCACAATAGCAGTGTATTTAAGGTCAACCCTGGACTCTACTTGCCCTGCTTCCTTGCTGTTAAGCATTTCTTCATAGTATCCTATGTCTATTGTTTCATATTCAGGAAGATTAAACAGGCTTGAATAGTTCAAGGATTCTGCTACCTCAAGTGCTGTTGCTTCCTCAGGAGAATGTGTAATTCGCGTAATAGTTTTTGTGTATATGGGACCCGGGGAGATAAATACATAGCCAACAAAGACACCTACGAAAACTGCGCATACAAGCAAGACTCCTACTATCTTTTTTACTGTTTTGTGTTTCCAACCTAGCTGTAGCGCATTCTTTTTCATTAATAGACCACTAAGGCAGAAAGAAACACTGTTCACCAAGAAAGCAGAGGAAAGTATGATAGATGGACAAGTTTCTGCATTTATTACAATAAGAAATCCAGCTGTTATGAATGCTGTCATTGGACATACAACACTTATTTTCACTTCTCTACTCGGTATTTTGCCATGGAGTATCGTAGCGCATCCAATCATGATTAAGCCAGCACCTAAAATTAAAGATGCAAAATAAAATGTTGGTGAAAACCAAGAAGAAATTAAAGGGTAAACGGTAGAAGATAGGGTGCCCATTAAAAGAATCCCCAAAATTATAGGAACACACAAAATCAGCGCACCGCCAATTATTATGCAGAAACCTATCAACTGAAATCTCCCTTGTCGAATACTCATGATACTAAAAAATATCCCCAGAACTATGCAATAACCAATGCCTAAGAAAAGGAGGATGTGAACAGGAGTAAGAATAAGGAAACAGAATATAGATAAACCAGAAGTTAGGAGCAATCTTATGCGAAAGCCTGGCAAATAAAACAGGAAAAATTTTCCAAAAAGTATGGCGAATAATATTCCTAAGACAAAACCATACCTGCCTAGGGAAAGATAACGGAATCCTATTTTATTTTGATTACCCTGTTTCTCCATCGTTTAGTCAAGGTGTTTTTGAATAATTAAACATTTCTCATCACGATTTTATTCTTCGTGCCTTTCTCAGATAGCAAAAACCATTTTAACCTTTAAACCAATCCGTTTTTTATGAAATATGCACCATCCCTTGACAGACTGCATTCTGAGGCAGCATTTGAGGTTCTTGCAAAGGCGAAAGCGCTTGAAAGAAAAGGTAAAAAGGTTCTGCATTTTGAGATTGGTGAGCCTGATTTCAACACACCAGAAATTGTCAAGGATGAGGCTAAAAAATCATTGGATGAAAATTTCACGCATTACGTACCTTCTCAGGGTATAATTGAACTCAGGGAGGCTGTTTGCGAGTACATTGAGAAAACAAGGAATTTTAAGCCAGCACCAGAGCAGATACTAATCGTTCCAGGGGTTAAACCCGGTATTTTTTACTCCATGCTCGCATTGCTCAATGAGAGTGATGAGGTGATTTATCCTGACCCTGGATTCCCAACCTATTCGTCGCTTGTTGATTACACAAACGCGAAGCATGTTCCAATAAAACTTCTGGAAAAGAATGAGTTCAGGATGAGCCCTGATGACATTAACAAAAAAATTACAGGAAAAACAAGGATGATTATTTTGAACTCCCCTCATAACCCCACAGGCTCAATGCTGAAAAAAAATGAGATAAAGGCAATATATGAGATTGCTGAGGACAACGATGTTTATCTTCTTTCTGATGAGGTTTACTCCCAGATGACATATGAGCAAAAGCATTGCTCTGTAGCAGAGTATGACAATGCGTCTGAGAGGTCAGTACTGATTGATGGTTTCTCTAAAAGTTTTGCAATGACTGGATGGAGGCTTGGTTATGCCATAGGGCCTGAGGAGCTGATAAAAAGGCTCACTGTTTTTCTGATTAACTCTGTTAGCTGCACAAACTCTTTTATTCAAAAAGCAGGGATAAAAGCATTAAAGGATTTTGATTCCGTGAAAAAAATGGTTGAGAGGTTCAGGGAGAGAAGGAATGTTATTGTTAAAGGACTCAATGAGGTGAATGGTTTCAGATGCATTATGCCTATGGGCGCATTCTACACTTTTCCAAACATAACAGAAACAGGAAAAACATCAGAACAACTTGCTGATTACCTGCTGGAAAATGCTGGTATTGCTGTTCTCCCTGGAACAGCTTTTGGTCCTGGCGGTGAAGGATACCTGAGATTTTCATATGCATCATCTATTGAGAACATAAAAGAGGCAGTAGAAAAAATGAAGGAGCTTTTATAGAAAAAGAAGGATGAAAGGATATGGTTCATGGGTTATTGTTGGAGCAATGAAGAAAATCTCTATAGAAATCTTTTTTAGCATCTAAGCCGTTTCAAAAAAAGTGGTGAAAAGAATGAAAGCCCTTGTTTCTTATCCTGAAAACTGCACAGGCTGCAGGTTTTGTGAAATAGTCTGCTCGCTTGCCAAGGAGAACATGGTGAATCCAAAAAAGGCAAGGTTGAGAGTTGTGAGAAAGGATGTTGTCAATGATACACCTGTTGTGTGCACTCAGTGCGGTGAATGCATTGATGTCTGTCCCCAGGAGGCAATATCAAAAGATAATGGGACTGTAAAAATTGATCCTGATTCATGCGCTGGCTGTGGTTTGTGTGTTGATGCCTGCCCGCACAATGTAATAAATTTAATAAATGATGTTGCTGTGAAATGCGATTTATGCAATGGTGAGCCATTATGTGTCAAATACTGCTCTCAGGGTGGAGTAAAATTTGAGGAGGTGGAAGCATGAAAGGTTATGCTGGAAAAATACTGAGGATAGATTTAACAACAAAAAAAGTTTCAACAACTGAGACACCAAAAGATTTAATCAGCAATTTTCTTGGTGGTGACGGCCTTGGAACAAAACTGTTGTATGATGAAGGCAGCGCTCCTCCTTTTTCAGAAAAAAACCCTGTTATAATAACGCCTGGTTTGTTCACAGGCTTTCCTGTTCCCACAGCAGGCAAAACAGTATTTCATTCAAAGTCGCCGCTGACAAACATTTATGCTGAGTCTGTGACAGGTGGTGGCATAGGTGCAGCAATAAAGCATGCAGGATATGACAGTGTTATAATCACAGGCAGCTCTGAGAAGCCATGCTATGTTCATATTGAGGATGAAAACATTGCTGTCAAGGATGCAGGTTTCTGGGGTAAAAACACAAGGGAAACAGCTGAAATAATGAAAAAGGAGCATGGGAATGATGTTGTTGTTGCATCCATAGGCATAGCAGGTGAAAAACTTGTGCGTTTCGCGTGCGTGGACTGTGAGGACAGGCAGGCAGGCAGGGGCGGCATAGGGGCTGTCATGGGCTCAAAAAAACTGAAAGCAGTAGCTGTTAAAGGAACAAAAGATTTAACACCAGATGCTCCAGAGAAGCTTCTTGGGCTTGTTGAAAAATGGTACAAACCAATGATAGAAAGCAGTGCATACAAGGATGATACAAAATACGGCACAGGTGAGTTTCTTGAATGGATGAACAACGAAAGAGGAACATTCCCAACAAAAAACTGGCAAGCAGGTACATTTGATGCTCATAAAACAATATCACCATACTACTGGGCGCCAAAATATGTGAAAAAAAACAAAGCCTGCCTCAGCTGTGTTAAACCATGCGGTAAACTTTTCAAAATCGAATCCGGTAAATACAAAGGGGCAGTGCTGGATGGAATAGAATACGAAACGCTTTTCTCTCTAGGCTCAAACTGCGGCAACCCTGAGCCTGAGGCGGTTGCAAAGGCAAACGAGTTATGCGACCTTTACGGTGTTGACACAATCTCATGCGGTGGTGCTATTGGTTTTGCCATGGAGATGTATGAGAAAGGAATAATAACAAAAAAGGACACAGACGGGATAGAACTTAAATTTGGGAACTCTGATGCCGTGCCAATCATGGTTGAGAAAATAGCGAAAAGACAGGGCATTGGTAATATCCTTGCTGATGGTGTCAGGGTTGCATCCCAGAAATTCCCAGGCTCAGAAAAATTCGCGATACATGTTAAAGGCATGGAGCCGCCAGCCTATGATGTTCGTGGAATAAAAGGCATGGGTCTTGCATTCATGAGCTCGCCAAGGGGTGCCTGTCATCTGAGAAGCGGTGCGTACGCATTGGAGCTAACAGGAAAATTCTGGAAATTCGAGGGCGTTGACAGGTTCTCATCAAAGAACAAGGGAAATGAAATAAAATCCATGGAGGACTTCATGACAGTATATGACATTCTTGGCGTGTGCAAGTTCTCAAGGGGAATCTATCTCATTAATGGTGTTCTGGATTTTGTTGAAGCAGTCACAGGAATGAAACTTTCAGAAAACGAGATACTGAAAATTGCTGAAAGAATCAATAATCTGAAAAGAATGTACAATATCAGGGAAGGAGTAACAAGAAAATATTTCAAACTCCCGAAAAGAATAACATCTGAGCCCATACCTGAGGGTGTTTCAAAGGGAAGCTACATAAAACCTGAGGAGGCAGAGGAGATGCTTGATGACTACTTCAAAGCCCGGGGTTGGGACAAAAACGGTATTCCCACAAAGGAAAAGTTGAAGGAATTAGGACTGGAGTATATTCAATAGTCAATCTATTACTTTGCTCCTGAGTCCTTCATTCTCACCCATCTAACCAATGGCATCAAAGCAGTCCTTATTTCCTTCCCTGCACTGGTGAGGGAATACTCTACCCGCGGAGGTATTTCCGCATATATCTTCCTCTTAATCAGGCCTTCTTGTTCTAGCGCTTTTAGTGTATCCGAAAGTGTTTTTGGAGATATTCCGTCTATCTTATTTTTTATTTGGTTATATCTCAGCGGGTTATTCTTTTTTAACAGGGTAAGTATACATATTGTCCATTTTTTACTTACCACATCTATTATGCCTCTGATTGGGCAGAGACATTCTTCATCCCCTTTGCAATTACTTTCTTCACACATACTGCATCACCTGGCAGGTACTACCTATATTCATATAGACTTCATAGTTTAAATACTTTCTATGCTATACATAGTATTAGATGCATACCTACTATTATGTATGTATCGGAGGTAAGAATATGTGTTGCGAACCAAGTGGTAGGGAAAGGTGCACATGTACACCCTACATGTGCTGTTGGTATGTGCCAAAACATAGGCGTTTCCTAAGTAAAGAAGAGGAAATAGAAATGCTGGGGAAGTACAAAAAAGAACTTGGAAAGGAAATTGAAGGCGTTGAGCGTAAAATCCATGAACTTAAAAAATAAAAAATCCTCTTCTCTTTTTTTTATTTCATGATGAACCAGCAAAAAATATGGGATATGAAAATATTAGCAATGGATATTGGGCAGGCGTGCAAGATATCATTCTTTATAGCAATGAAAAGAATATCTGGAATTGCATAAAAACAGTGCTGCCATCACCATCACGTATTTTTGCATCCCAAGTTTAGAGAATATCTGATTGTAGTGCCTAAGAAAACACAGAAATTTTTATATGCCATTTAGGCACTCCAAAGTTTTAACTTCTCTCAAACCATTTCTGTTTTACAAATGGGTGATAGGAATGGCTAAAATAAAAATAAAGAAAACAAAACCATACAAACTGGCGTATATTGAGCATGTTGGGGATTACAGGAATGTTCCGTTTGATAAATATATCCCACAGCTGTACGGCTGGGCAAAGGAAAAAAAGGTCAGACCTGGTTTTAGGTCAGTAGGGATATATTATGACTGCCCTGAGACTACGCCGCCTGAGAAATGCAGGAGTGAAATAGGCATACCTGTTCATGGCACGCCAGAGCCAGGGGGAGAAATCAAAATTAAGGATGTGCCTGTGATGGAGGTAGCAGTGATTAAGCATGCAGGGCCTGCAAAGGATTATTCCAAAACCTATGGAGCGCTAAACGAGTGGATGACACAGAGCGGTTATGAGTGGGCAGGACCTGCTTTTGAGGTGTACACAAAAAAGCCAAAGGTCAAGGGTGGAGAAACAATAATTTATGCTGAAGTCCAGGTACCTGTTAGAAAAAAATAAATAACATTTTCAGGGCAAACATGATTTTACCACCATCTCATACTTTCCTTAAACCTATCTACTTTCTCATCTTTTTCTGGTTTTCTGAAAATGAAAAGATGCTCATGCATGAGAAGGAGGAAGTTGAATTTTTTTGATTTATCAGCCCAGAAAGGCGTTGTCTTGCACTGCCACTGATGCTTGATTATGTCTTCTTTGAGAATAAAACCTTCTTCTAAAAATGCCTGCATCACCCTGTATGCGATTGGTACAAAATGCTTGTTTCTTCTTGTGTCACCAACAAGGAGTGCGCAGTACCTCCCAGGCTTCAGCACCCTGTAACTTTCAGACGCCACTATTTTCATTTCATCAACAAATTCAGACACATCATGAACACTGGACAAATCCCCTTTCACCTTTTCTTTGGAATACGGGATTATGCTTGCGTATGGCGGATGCGTGGCAATCAAATGTACTGATTCATTGTCTATTTTATCAAGGTTTCTTGCATCACCAACCCATGTTTCCTGCACGGTTTTCGGAATTGAAGAATCTATTGTTTCGTATGAAAAATTCAACCTGTCCTTTGTTAGCATTACTGCATCTGGATTAATGTCAACCCCTACCCCATTCCTGCCAAGCAGTTTGCATTCTATAAGTGTTGTCCCGCTTCCAATCATTTGATCCAGAACCCTTTCACCCTGCTTTGTGTATCTGAGAATAATGTTTCTAGCGAGCTGAGGAGGCCAGTTTCCCCTGTAATTCCCCTTGTGCGTCGCCCAGTTCCCGCGCTTTGGAAAACTCCATACAGTGTTTGTTTCCATCTCAAAATCTTCGGGTTGCAATTCTTTAACTTTCCAGCGCTTTCCTATCGGTATTTTCACATCTTCAATGAGTATCTCATTGTGCGCTGAAATGAATTTTTTGTAGTCGGAATCTGTGACTTCATGCATTGGGGTGTACTTTGCTTTCCTTTTAGGATCACTTCCCAACTTTTCCACCCCCAACTTCTGTTAATTTGTGTATTTCCTGAAGAACATTTTTCCCCAGATTTGTCAGTGAATACATCTTTACTTTTCTGCGCTCTGGTGTTAAGTTTTCAATCAACTTTTTTTCATTTAACTCTTTAAGAACAGCGCTTATCCTGGAAATAGGAACAACAAATTTTTTCATTAACTCTGTCGGGGTTTGCACTCTCTCATTCAAGCTGACCATAATACGAAATCTAATCTCACTTGCCATCACAAAACTGACCAAATCCCAATTAGCTTTATCTGTCATTCAACTGGATAATAGTTATTTAATAGTTTTAATTTAGTTATAAGATTTTATAACTATTTTCTAACTATGTTCTTGTTTAATCAACATGATCGGTAACAGAGTTACATATGAGAATTAAGAAAGATGGAACAGAACACACTGCCTTTAAAGAATTTAAATTATCTAATGGAACGGTTATAGGTATTTTCCAGGGTAGTTTAGGACAAAATCCAGATCTAGATATTCTCATAAAATATCAAGAGCTAAATAAAAAAGTAAGAACTCCAAAACATATTCATTGGGCTATTGATTTACTTATCAAAAAAGAACACAATAAAGAGTTAACTCTTGATTTTGTTAAATATCTGAGGGAGATGTGGGACAAAGTGGAGCCATTTAAAACAAAAGAAGAACAACAAAAGTGTGAACTAAAACTTACAACTACAGAAAAATTAAAAAAATTTGAGGAACTTAATCAATACGGGGAATATCCCGTTGAGTTTATAGGGCATGTTATAGAGTTAATGATGATAGAAGAAAAAACAGGTTTATCAACAGCGTTCATGTTTAAAGGTGTTTTAGATGCAATTATCCAAGAGAAGGATATCTTTAGTATTGTATCAAAAGCGACGCAGACGAGGAGATAGAGCATGATTTTCTTTACTTTTGTTAATGAAGTAAATTTTTTTCGCCCACCCACCACCAGCCATGAATTCCAGAAAGCAGGGACATATCCCCCTATTAAGCCTGAATCTTAATTTCAAAATTTTAATATACTACTATTATCATATACTATAATGCAGGTAAGTCCTGAGGGGTATATATGTACCTTGAGGTGCATACTAAAAAAATCCCCTCGGGGTCTGCTTTTAATCAGATTTTGTTTTTAAATAACTTTTTCTCAGTTGTGATTTTTTCATGGATTATCTGATAATAACTATTATCATTAGACTCATATTTCCTAAATATGCTCCATGAAACAAAATCTACTGCCTGCAATCCTGCATCTGTCCGGGAATCCAGATGACTAATTTCTATGCTGGGTGGAAAGAAATATTTTTCTGGTGCTTTTTGATTTATTTTCTGTCTAAGGTATCTATCCAGATCTTCGCGTATCATCCTTTTTTTACTTCGCTTATCAATTACAATATGTATCCTTTTATGTTTATGATGGTGAACAGAGATGTCAGTCAGTATTAATCCGCACACATAATTATAAAGTTTGTCTTTCTTTTCTTTCAGGTAGTCATATACTGTTTTTTTGTCTAAAACTATTGTATGTATTTCTATATCCTCTTTTGAGAGGTCTCTCAGAATTCGTTCTCTTGTTATCCTGTCGGAGTTATTAGCTTTTATTTCTGGCAGTTCTTTCAATCTTTTCTTTAATTTTCGCATTCTTATTCTTTTTATACAACGGCGTACTCTATAAGGGTTACAGGTCACAAGTAGTGTGATCACAAAATGGTGTGACGCTCCTGTTTTAGCAAACCCCAGGTCACCTGATTCATCAAGATAAACATACACATTTTAGAGAATAGTAATGGATGTATATCAAATTTCTGCAGGTTTTAAGAAAAAAACCATATCCAGACCTCAACACTTTTGTCTTCCTACTTTGAAGATAATGCGCTCGAGCAGGGTACCACTATTTTTTTATTCCTTTAATCCGAGTATCTTCTCAGTTATGGGACCGAAAACCATGTCTTTTATGATAATCATTGCGCCTATGGAATGAGGTCTTATGATTGGCTCGCTTATAAGAAGGTTGTTTTCTTCCAGATATTTCATTGTGTTTGCTGAGTCGCGCCTGAACTCCTCATAGTTTTTGTAAACTGAGAGTATTACCTTTTCAGGTCCTCTTGATGCAAAAAAAACCTTTGAAGGGTTGGATGCAAGTTTTTCGTTCACGCCTTTTCTCTGATGAAGCATCAGGTGTGAGAACACGAGGATGGAGTAACCGAGTTTCTTGAGGTTTGGAAGATTTATTGTTTTTATCAGATTGTTTTTTTCAAGATTTTTTCTTGAGGTTGATATTGTATGCCTAGAAGTGCTGAGTTTTTTTTCCAGTATTTTATCATTTACTCCAGGATTTTTTATTAATGCGGAATAAACAATTTTTTCATTTTTTGTCAATGATATTTTTTTGTCTGCTGGAAAGAAATCGTAATCCTGTTTTTCATCATTTAGACCTATCTTAAAATCCCTTTTAAGCAGTGGTGCGAAGTCAAAAAACTTGTAGGTCCTGCTCATGGAAAACGGGAATATTACCTCTTTTGGTTTTTCATTCCCAAGAACACCCATCTCTGTGAAAACTTTTATCCTTGTGTCTTTTATTCTTGCTGTGTCAGAATAGTTTTTTGAGAATAAAAAAGAGAAACCATTCTGTGTTTCGCCAACAGAAAGGAAAATCTCATCAAAAATTTCTATTGTTTTTTTTGTTTTCCTTATCCTTGTTTCTGCGGTCACACCAGGGCTGAAATCAGAGTAATTAACAACAAGCAGTTCGCATCCTAAATTCTGAAGCAGTGGAACATTAATTGTTCTGAAATATTTTTCTTTCATCAGCCTTTTTTTTGTTGAAACAAATGTTGGGTATTTCATTTTTGTTTTTCTGGAAAGCTCGGTGTTGCTTTCGTCCGGATATCTGATTAATGCGTAAAGGGCGTTTTCCTCATTTTTTGATAACACGCTACAGGTAAAGATTTTATAAGATAAATATTTTTCTATAAAAAAGTATAAAAATATCTATATTTTTTCACACATTTATGTTTTATCTATATTTTATGTATAAATAGTAAGGTTTATATGTTCTGAATTTAATTCGGTTTTTATGGGGAAAAATGTTGTTGAGAAAATACTTGAAAAGCATGTTGTTGAGGAGAGGGAAAACGAGATTGGCATAAAGATTGACCAAACACTTACGCAGGATGCAACAGGCACGATGGCATACCTGCAGTTTGAAGCGCTGGACATCCCAAAGGTGAAAACAGAACTGTCAGTATCCTATATTGATCACAACACCCTTCAAACAGATTTTAAAAACCCTGATGACCATGCATATTTGCAGAGTGTTGCCTCAAAATACGGAGTCATATTATCCAAAGCAGGCAACGGCATCTGCCATCAGGTCCATCTGGAAAGATTCGCGAGACCTGGTAAAACATTACTCGGCTCTGACAGTCATACACCAACAGCAGGCGGTGCAGGCTCACTCGCAATTGGGGCAGGCGGTCTTGATGTTGCTATCGCAATGGCAGGTGGAGCATTTTATCTTAAAAAACCAAAGGTTGTTGGTGTGAAGCTAACAGGAAAACTTCCCTGGATGGTTGCGGCAAAGGATGTGATTCTTGAGGTTTTAAGGAGAATAGGAGTGAAAGGAGGCGTAAACAAGATTTTAGAATATTATGGGGAAGGTGTAAAAAACCTGTCTGTGCCTGAGAGGGCAACGATTACAAACATGGGCGCGGAAACAGGTGCAACAAGCTCAGTATTCCCCTCAGACAGGGTTACAAAGGCATTCTTAAAATCCCAGGGGAGGGAGGACCAATGGATAGAGCTAAAACCTGATTCTGATGCTAAGTATGACGAGTCCATAGAAATAGATTTGTCAAAGCTGGAGCCAATGATTGCAAAACCTCACAGCCCGGGCAATGTGGTACCTGTAAAAGAACTGGAAGGCATGGGGATTCAGCAGGTTGCTATTGGTTCCTGCACAAACTCATCCTACAAGGATTTAATGACCGCAGCCAAGATTTTGAAAGGCAAAAAGGTGCATCCAAATGTTTCACTAGTGATTTCACCAGGCTCCAGAACAGTGTTTAATGAGATTGCAAAAAATGGTGCTTTGGCAGATTTGGTCGCCTCAGGCGCCAGAATACTCGAATGCACATGCGGACCATGTATAGGGCAGGGGCAGGCACCACAAACAAATGGTGTCTCAATCAGGACATTCAACAGGAATTTTGAAGGCAGGTCAGGAACAAAAAATGCTCAGGTGTATTTAACAAGCGTGGAAACCGCTGCTGTGAGCGCAGTAGAAGGAAAAATGACAGACCCAAGAAAACACAGCCCTCCAGAATTCTCAATACCTGCAATGTTCCATCCTGATGACGCACTTATTGTTTATCCTTCAAAAACACCTGAGGATGTGAAAATTATCAGGGGCCCAAACATAGCCCCTCTGCCAAAGAAGGAAAAACTGCCTAGCAGACTCGTAGGTGAAGTACTTATTAAGGTAGGGGATGACATAACCACAGACCACATTATGCCAGCAGGCAAACTTCTCCCCCTAAGATCAAACGTGCCTGAGTATGCAAAACATGTTTTTGAGCCTGTTGACCCTGGTTTTGCATCCAGGGCTCTTGAAAAAAAAGGTGGCTTCATCCTCGGAGGAAGCAACTATGGTCAAGGTTCAAGTAGGGAGCATGCAGCACTCTGCCCAATGTATCTTGGTGTGAAGGCAGTGATAGCTAAATCATTTGCCAGAATCCATCTTGCCAACCTGATTAACTTCGGGATTCTGCCACTGGAGTTGAAAAACCCTGATGATTATGATAAAATAGAGTTAGGGGACAGTTTAGAGCTGGATGTTTCAGACCTCAGCAAGAAGGATATATCTTTGAAAAGTTTGACAAAAAAAATTAATGTCCCTGTAACCTCCCAGTTAACACCAAGGGATATAGACATTCTGAAGGAGGGAGGATTATTAGCATTCACAAAAACGCATCAGAATTAATAATAGGAGAGGATAGGTATGGCGCAGAGAGCAATTAGAGAATATGATGGAAAGCAGATGATGGCAAGGCTGTTGAAAGAGTATTCTAATGGGAAATACGTGATTGAAGACAGGTTTGTTCAGGTGACACCTGGAACAGATTTTAAGAAACTGGGAGTGAAGCATCATTGGCTTCTGAAAGAAAAACTGGTGGTTAAGCCTGACCAGCTCATTAAAAGAAGGGGGAAAAATAAACTTCTGCTTTTAAACGCATCCTTCACTGATGCTGAAAAATGGGTTAAAGAAAGAATGAACAAGGAACTCACAGTCCAGAATACTTCTGGCAGGCTGACGCATTTCATCATTGAACCATTTATACCCCATAAAGAAGAGGATGAATACTATGTCTGCATAAGATCATTGAGGGATGGGGACGAAATACTTTTCTACAATCACGGAGGCATGAATGTTGGGGATGTTGACACAAAATCAGAAAAACTTCTTGTTCCTGTTGGCTCAGAGCCGGATGAAATTGAAAAGAAACTGCTGAAAAATGTACCAGGGGAAAGAAAGAAACTTGTTGCAGGATTCATAAATTCCTTGTTTAAATTTTATTCTGATTTGAACTACGCGTATCTTGAAATAAACCCTTTTGTTGTTGTAAAAGACAGGGTTGTGCCTTTGGATTTGGCTGCGAAACTTGATGACACAGGGGAGTTTGAATCTGGTAGCAAGTGGGGTGAAATAGAATTCCCTGTACCATTTGGCAGAACCTTCAGCAAGGAGGAGGAATATATCAAGGAGCTGGATTCTAAAACAGGGGCATCCCTGAAACTCACAGTACTTAATCCAAAGGGAAGGGTGTGGACGCTTGTTGCAGGAGGAGGAGCATCTGTAATATATGCTGACACAATCTCGGATTTAGGGTTTGACAAAGAGCTTGCCAACTATGGGGAGTATTCAGGCGACCCAAGTGAGGAGTTCACATATCAGTATGCGAAAACAGTTCTTGATCTGATGACAAGGGAAAAGAACCCGAAAGGAAAAATACTCCTTATCGGTGGCGGAATAGCAAACTTCACTGATGTTGCAAACACATTCAAAGGCATAGTAAGGGCTTTAAGCGAGTACAAGAAAAAACTTCAGGAGAACAAGGTGAAAATATATGTCAGAAGGGGAGGACCAAATTATCAGGCAGGACTAAAAATGATGAAAGAACTAGGGAATACCCTGGGTGTTCCAATTGAGGTTTATGGTCCTGAGACGCATATGACTAGGATTGCCACCATGGGCTTAAAAGGAGGGAAATAAGATGGCTAAAAAATGGTATGACCTGTTCGATACTAATACTCAGGCAATTGTGTACGGCATGCAGGCGAACGCGGTTCAGAGAATGCTTGACTTTGATTACGTCTGCGGAAGGAAAACACCTTCTGTTGCAGCAATAATTAATCCTTCCGGCAGGGACGGGATTCATAAAGCCTTCTTCGGCAGCAAGGAAATACTCATCCCTGTTTATAAAGAATTGAAGGATGCAGTGAAAAAACATTCTGAAACAGACGTGGTTGTTAATTTTGCATCATTCAGATCAGCATACCCAACCACAATGGAGGCACTGGGTTATGATTCCATAAAAACAGTGGCAATCATTGCTGAAGGAATACCTGAAAGGAGAACAAAAGAGATTATTGCTGAAGCAAAAAAAAGAAAAAAAACCATCATAGGGCCTGCTACTGTTGGTGGTTTAAAAGCAGGTGCATTCAAAATCGGTAACACAGGGGGGATGATAGATAACATCATAGAATCCAAGCTGCACAGACCTGGCAGCGTGGCATACGTGTCAAAATCAGGCGGCATGTCAAACGAACTTAACAACATTATTGCTAGGAACACTGATGGTGTTTATGAAGGTGTTGCAATCGGTGGTGACAGGTACCCTGGTTCTGTATTCATTGACCATGTACTGAGGTATGAGGCAAACCCTGAAATAAAAATGATTGTCCTGCTGGGTGAGGTCGGTGGGACAGATGAATACCAGATTGCTGAAGCTGTAAAAAATGGTAAAATCAAAAAACCAGTTGTTGCCTGGTGCATAGGTACGTGTGCGAAGCTATTCAAATCAGAGGTTCAGTTCGGGCATGCAGGCGCTCTTGCAGGAGGAGAGCTTGAGACAGCTGATGCAAAGAATAAGGCATTGAAAGAATCTGGTGCTATCATACCGGAATCATTTGATGAGTTTGATAAAAAAATCAATGAAACCTACAAAGCCCTTGTAAAGAAAGGGGTTATTAAAGAGAAACCAGAGTCTGAAAAACCAGGAATCCCTGTGGATTATGCTTGGGCAGTGAAGATGGGAATGATTAGGAAACCAACAAATTTTATTTCCACAATCTCTGATGATAGAGGGGAAGAGTTGCATTATGGTGATCTTTCTATCACAGATGTGTTCAAAAAGAATATAGGTATTGGTGGTGTAATATCACAGCTCTGGTTTAAACGCCAGCTCCCAGACTATGGTAACAAATTCATTGAAATGGTTCTGCAAATCACAGCTGATCATGGTCCGGCAGTATCAGGTGCGCATAACACCATTGTTGCAGCAAGGGCTGGAAAGGACTTAATCTCATCACTTGTCTCAGGGCTTCTTACTATTGGACCAAGGTTCGGAGGAGCAATAGATGGGGCAGCGCAGATGTTCTCCTCAGCATATGAAAGAGGGCTTACACCCCAGGAGTTTGTGGAGGAGCAAAAGAAAAAAGGTGTGAATATTCAGGGAATAGGTCACAGGGTGAAAAGCGTGCAGAATCCTGACATGAGGGTGACTTTAATAAAGGATTATGCCAAAAAACATTTCAAAGCAACACCACTGTTAGACTACGCGCTTGAGGTTGAAAAGCTTACAACAAAGAAGAAAAACAATCTCATTTTGAATGTGGATGGCTGCATAGGCATCTGTTTTGTGGACCTTCTCAAAACATGCGGGAAATTCACGAGAGAGGAGGCTGATGAATATGTCTCAATGGGCTCACTTAATGGGTTGTTTGTCCTTGGTAGAAGCATTGGGCTCATGGGTCATTACCTGGACCAAAAGAGGTTGAAACAGGGGCTTTACAGGCACCCATGGGATGACATATGCTATATAACAAGTAGCTAGTAGCTAGGGGATAGGGGTTAGGGAAGGTGAAAAAAATGGATGAGGCAGTAGAAAAAGCAAAGGAGCATTTTGGCGGGATAGTTAAAAGGGAATTAGAAAGAATAGAAAGAATGAAAAAGGCTGAGGACTGGGTTGATTACAAAAAAATTAAACCCATTGTTATAGGCATAGTTGGTGGTGACGGCATAGGGCCCTATATTACTAAGGAGGCACAGAAAATCCTTGAGTATTTACTGGAGGAAGAAGCCAGGAATGGGAAAGTCAAGTTTAAAACCATTGAAGGTCTTACAATTGAGAACAGGGTAAAAGTTATGAAAGCAATACCTGATGATGTTTTAGAAGAAATAAAAAAATGTCATGTGCTGCTCAAAGGCCCTTGTACAACACCAAAAAAAGGTGACCCATGGCCCAATATTGAAAGCGCAAATGTTGCCATGAGGAAGGAGCTTGACCTTTTCGCAAATGTCAGACCTGTGAAAGTACCAGAAGAAGGCATAGACTGGGTTTTTTTCAGGGAAAACACAGAGGGTGAATACATACTTGGTAAGCATGGCATAAATGTTACTGATGATCTTGCAATTGATTTCAAATCCATAACAACCCAGGGCTCAGAAAGAATTATCAGACTTGCGTTTGATTACGCCAGTAAAAACAACATTAACAGGGTTACAGTTGTCACAAAGGCTAATGTTGTGAAAACCACTGATGGAAAGTTTTTATCCACAGCTGGAAGAATAGCAAAAAACTATCCAAACGTAAAATGGGATGACTGGTTTATTGATATAATGGCAGCAAAACTTGTTGACCCAAAAAGAAGAACTGAATTCAAGGTAGTTGTTCTTCCAAACCTTTATGGGGACATAATCACGGATGAAGCAGCAGAGTTTCAGGGTGGTGTAGGTACTGCTGGAAGTGCTAACATTGGCAAAAGATATGCTATGTTTGAAGCAATCCATGGTACTGCGCCAAGAATGGTCCAGGAAGGAAGAGCACAGTATGCAGACCCGTCAAGTGTTATAAGAGCAATAGTTATGTTACTCAAACACATAGGGTTTACTGAGAAAGCAGAAAAACTTGAGAAAGCGCTTGATGTATGCACAGTATATGAGAAAAAAATAGGCTGCACAGGCAGGGCAGACGGTGCTACCGGTGCTGAAATGGCAAAATACATAATTGAGACACTAAAGAACCCTAATCTGGAAGAAAAATGGTCAGGCTACCAAAAATAATAAAGGGGGAGAGCAACATGGGAAAAAGAAACATTGTGACTATGCCTGGTGACGGGATTGGCAAAATCGTTTTTTCAGAAGCACTCAGAGTTCTTGATGCTGCTGGTTTTGAGGCAAACTACATAAATGCAGATATTGGATGGGAATGCTGGGTTAAAGAAGGTAATGCATTACCCCTGAGGACAATTGAGCTCCTTGAAAAGCACAGGATAGGTCTTTTTGGTGCAATCACATCAAAACCAAAGGACCAGGCTGCTAGGGAGCTATCACCTGGTCTTCAGGGAAAAGGCTATACCTACTATTCCCCAATAGTTGGTCTCAGGCAGCATTTTGACCTTGATATATGCATCAGGCCATGTAGGTCATTCAAAGGCAACCCTTTGAACTTTATCAGAAGAAAGGAAAATGGTTTTGAAGAACCTGCTGTGGATGTTGTTGTGTTCAGGCAGAACACTGAAGGACTGTACTGTGGTGTTGAGTGGACAAACCCACCTGAAAATGTCAGAACTGCATTGGAAACCCATCCAAAGATGAAAAAATTCAAAGACATTCCTGGAAAAGATCTTGCTGTTTCCACAAGAATATTCACAAGACCTGCATGCAGGAGAATAATCACAGAGGCGTTTCTCTACGCAAAGAAATTCAAATACAAAAGCGTGACAATATGTGAAAAGCCAAATGTGATAAGAGAAACATCAGGTATGATGATGGAAGAAGCACAAAAAATCGCTGTTGATTTCCCAGGCATCGCTCTAAAGTTTACGAACATAGATGCGCAGATGATGTGGCTTACAAAGAACCCTGAGGAGTATGATGTTATTGTTGCTGGAAACCTGTTTGGCGATATCATCTCTGATGGTTTTGCAGGTCTTGTTGGCGGGCTCGGCTTTGCCTGCTCTGCAAACATTGGGAAAGACTGCGCAATCTTTGAGCCAACACATGGCTCAGCACCAAAATATGCAGGATTGAAACCATCAATTGTTAACCCAATAGCCATGATTCTGAGCTCATGCATGATGCTTGAGCATCTTGGGGAAATAAAAAAAGCAGGAATGATAAAAAAAGCAGTTGCAGACGTTGTGGAGGAAGGAAAGGTTAGGACGTATGACATGATGAGACTCTCTGGGAGTGAAAAGGTTTTGGCTCAGGGTGCAGCAAGCACCAAGGAAATGACTGATGCGATAATCTCAAAAATGGAATGATAACATGATGAAGGAAAAGGATATTGAAAAACTGTTTGAAGGGTTTCTGTCCAAAATTTCAGATAATGAACTAAGAAAAAAAGTTGTGGATGTGTGGGTTAAGGCATGCGAACGCGGAGGATGGAAAACAGTAGAGGAGCTAAAAAATATTCCTTTTACACTGCTCACAGATTCGAGAGGAATCAACCTTGTGGAGCATACCATTGCGGTTACTGAGGGTGCGTTAGCTCTAGGCAAAGCTCAAACGAAAAACTATGCTAAACAACCATATAAAATAAATTTTGACAGACTAGTTGCTGGTGGTCTTCTTCATGATGTCGGCAAACTCCTTGAGATAGAACCTGATGGTAAAGGAGGATACAGGAAAAGCAGAAGCGGAAGGTGTGCGCGCCATCCTATCTCAGGTGCAATCCTGGTAGCAGAATCAGGTCTTCCAGATGAGATTGTGAATATTGTTGCATGCCATGGTAAGGAAGGGGAAGGCAGACCCCAAACTGTAGAAACCGTGCTTGTACATCAGGCTGATTTCAGCACTTTTAATCCTCTTGTAATGCTTCAGAAAGGAGACCTTATTCTGGAGGAGTAAATGGGGAAAACAATCGTTGAAAAAATTATTGAGAATCACTGCGGACACCCAGTAAGCCCAGAGGATATTGTTGATTTGAGCATTGATGCAAGACTTGCGAGGGATTTCGGAGGAGCAAATGTTGTGAAAAACCTCAGGGAAAACGCTCTTGGCATAGATGATCCTGGTAAGACTTTTTTCACTTTTGACTGCAACCCAACAGGTTCTGATCAGAAGTATGCTGCAAACCAGCAGACCTGCAGAGTCTTCGCAAGAGAAAATGGAATTAAGGTTTATGATATTAATCAAGGCATTGGCACACACCTATCCATAGACAAAGGACTAATATCCCCTGGGGGAACATTAATTTCTACGGATTCGCACGCAAACATAGTAGGAGCAATATGTGCTTTTGGTCAGGGAATGGGTGATGTTGACACCGCACACGCGTTTGCATTTGGAAAAATCTGGTTTAAGGTCCCACCTACAGTTAAAATAGTTTTGAAAGGAAAACCTGGTAAAAATGCAACACCCAAAGACATCGTCCTTGCAGTTCTCAAAGAGTTTGGCGCAAGTGGTCTTTTGGGTTATGCAGCAGAAATCTATGGGAATATTGTGGATGGCTTAAGTCTCTCATCTAGGATAACTATTTCTTCCATGGCAACAGAAATGGGAGCAATTATCGTTTTTTTCCCGACCGAATCTGTTTACGCTGACCCTGATGCAGAATATGAAAAAACAGTGGAGATTGACATAAACAAACTTGAGCCTATGATATCCCTTCCTGGTGCCCCTGAGAATGTTGTCCCAGTATCAGAGGTAAAGGGAACAAAAATTGATTCTGGTTTTATAGGCTCTTGCACAAATGGTAGATTTGAGGATATGCTTGCTGCAGCAAAAATTCTGAAAAATAAAAAGGTTGCTCCTGGTGTTGTGCTGAAGATTGTTCCATCCACCTATGAGGTATGGAAAAAATGCCTTGATGAAGGAATCATTGATATTTTCACAAAGGCAGGGGTGCTGATTGGCAACCCTGGATGTGCAGGTTGTGCTGCAGGGCAAATTGGTCAAAACGGTCCTGGTGAAATCACCCTGAGTACTGGGAACAGGAATTTCCCTGGTAAGCAGGGTAAAGGCAGTATGTATCTTGCTTCACCTGAGACAGTGGCAGCATCAGCTGTTGCTGGTGTTATCACAACCAAGGATGCGCTCCCATCAAAACCAGCTGTTTTTAAAACAGGTTTACCAAAAAAAACTATTGCTGTTTCAGAGAGGGAAATACAGAAAAAACCAACTGCTGTTCAAGGAAGGACATGGGTAATCAAAAGGGACAATATTGATACAGACATGATATTCCACAACAAATACCTTTCAATAACAAATATAGAAGAGATGGGGAGATATACATTTGAGAACCTTGAAGGATGGAAAGATTTTCCAGAAAAAATGAAGAAAGGCGACATTGTTGTTGCTGGAAAAAACTTCGGGTGCGGCAGCTCCAGGCAGCAGGCAGTGGATTGCTTCAAAAGCCTTGGTGTTTCTGTTATAATTGCTGAATCATTCGGCTCAATCTATGAAAGAAACGCTATCAATTCTGGCATGCCAATAATCACATTGGATAACGCAGTATCCCTTATAAAAAATGGGGATGAACTCAAAGTGGATTTTTCTGCAGGAACTGTGGAAAACCGCTCAAAAAATGAAAGACATAAAGGCAGTCCTTTTTCAGAGATTCAGATGAAAATTTATCAAAGAGAAGGACTTCTAAAAAGGTGAGTATTATGGGGAAAACATTTGCTGAAAAAATTCTTGCTAAAAAGGCAGGCTTGAAGGATGTTGTTCCTGGTCAGATTGTCACTGTTAAACCAGACCATCTTTTAATGCATGATAACGCAGCAGCCATTATAGGAAAAATCTCAGATGAAATAGAAAAATATGGGATTGTTGATAAAAATCTGCCTATTATCGTGCTGGACCATGTAATACCTGCAGCAGACGAGAAAACAGCATCTAATCATAAAAAAATCAGGGAGTTCGTGAAAAAACACAAGATAAAAAATTTTTTTGATGCAGGCACAGGTGTATGTCATCAGATTGTTCTGGAAAAAGGTTTCGCTGTTCCTGGGAGTTTAATACTCGGGAGTGATTCACACACCTGCTCATACGGCGCTGTTAATTCTTTTTCAACAGGCATAGACAGGACTGAAGCTGCTTCCCTTCTACTAACAGGTGAGACATGGCTCAAGGTGCCTTCAAGCATCAAGATAAATCTGAAAGGAAAACTAAATCCCTGGGTTTCAGCAAAGGATGTTGTACTCTCTGTCATAGGTGATATTGGTTCTTCAGGCGCAGATTACTGTTCAGTTGAATTCCATGGCGACCTGAAACAGTTTTCTGTTGGCGACAGGTTCACCACTGCTAACATGGGCGTGGAAGCAGGCGCAAAAAACGCTGTTTTCCAAGTTGATAGGATTACTGCCGAATACCTGAAAAAAATAGGTGTAAAGGATTCCAACCCTGTATGGGCTGACCCTGATGCTGTGTATCATAGTGAGCTCACATATGATGTTTCAAAAATTCAACCAGTGATTGCCTGCCCTCACAATGTGGATAATGTAAAACCTGTTTCAGAAGTTTCCGGGACTGAAATTCATCAATGTCTCATTGGAACATGCACGAATGGAAGAGAGGAAGACCTTGAAATCGCGGCTGAGATTTTAAAGGGAAAAAAAGTTTCACCACATGTTAGATTGCTCATACTTCCTGCATCAAAAACCGTTTTTGAAAACTGTTTGAGAAATGGAACCATTGAGATTTTGAGCAATGCTGGAGCAATAATACTACCACCAGGATGCGGACCATGTCTGGGTGCGCATCAAGGAGTATTAGCACCAGGGGAAAAATGTCTCAGTACAGCAAACAGAAACTTCAAAGGAAGAATGGGATGCAAGGAATCCGAAATATATCTTGCCAGCCCTGCTACTGTTGCAGCCTCAGCTATTTATGGTAAAATCACTGACCCAAGAAAGGTGATAAAATGAGAATATGGAAGTACGGTGACAACATAAACACTGACCAGCTTTTCCCAGGAAAATACACATACACCTGCGCCACGCCTGAGGAAATTAAGCCTCATCTTTTAGAGGATTTAGACCCATTGTTTGCAGGTAATGTAAAAAAAGATGATATCATTATCGCAGGGAAAAACTTTGGATGTGGCAGTTCAAGGGAGCAACCTGTCCTGGGTTTAAAATCAGTTGGTGTTCAGGCAATAATAGCTGAGAGTTTCGCGCGCATATTTTACAGAAGTGCAATTAATCAGGGTCTTGTTCTCATAGAATGCCCGGATGCAGTGAAAGCATATTCTGAAGGAGATAAAATTGAGTTAAACATTGAAAAAGGAAATATCACAGTCGGAGGAAAAATTTTTTCTTTCCCAATACTTCCAAAAGAAATACTTGCTATCAGGGAGGCAGGCGGTCTGCTGGCGTATACAAAATTAAAACTGAAAAAGAAAGAATGAAACATTTTTAAGCATTCAACATGATACCCATTAAAGGTGAAAAAAATGGTACAGCTGCATGAGCAGATATTCAGGGATGCGCATCAGTCAATACTTGCGACGAGGATGAGGACAGAGGACATGCTTCCAATATGTCCTGTCATAGACAAAATAGGTTTTTTCTCATTTGAGGTATGGGGCGGTGCAACATTTGACGTTCCAATAAGATACCTGAATGAGGACCCATGGGAAAGGCTGAAAAAGATGAAAGAGGCTCTGCCAAACACGCCTCTGCAGATGCTTGAAAGGGCGATGAATATTGTTGCGTACTGGAATTTCCCTGATGACATAGTAAAAAAGTTTATTTTTTATGCAAAAAAGGATGGGTGTGATTATTTCAGGGTTTTTGATGCATTAAATGATTTAAGGAATATGAAGGTTCCTATTGAAGCAGTTAAAGAGGTTGGCGGTCATGCCCAAGGCTCATTGTGCTACACCATCTCCCCTGTTCATACTGTTGAAAGATATGTTGATGATTTCAGAAAACTGGAAAAAATGGGCTGTGATTCGTTGTGTATTAAGGATATGGCAGGGATGATATCACCAAAAATGGCTTATGACATAATAAAAGGGTGCAAGGATGCAGGCATAAAAATACCAGTTGATTTACATTCCCACTGCACATCAGGAATGACAGGCATGGCTTACATGAAAGCTTGTGAGGCAGGTGTTGATGTTCTTGACACTGCCATCTCCCCTATCTCCGGCGGCACCGGTCAGCCTGCAACAGAATCTGTTGTAGCAGCATTAAAAGGAACGGAGTATGACACCGGCTACGACATGAATTTGCTTATGAAATGCAGAGAATATTTTTTAAAGGTATGGGACAAGTACAGGCATCTGCACAGACAAACAGCATTGAAAGTTGACCCATCTGTCACGGTTCATCAAATCCCTGGTGGGATGCTATCAAATCTTGTTTTTCAGCTTGAGCAGCAGGGCGCTGCAGACAAGTATGATGAGGTTCTTGCAGAAACGCCAAGGGTTAGAAAGGACCTTGGTTATCCCCCCCTTGTTACACCAACATCCCAGGTTGTTGGTGTTCAGGCAGTAATGAATGTTCTTTTTGGCAGATACAAAAAAATACCAAAGGAAACAAGGGATTATGTGAAAGGAATGTATGGCAAACCACCTGGTGAGATATCCCCAGAAATATACAAAACAATATTAGGACCAAACTGGAAGGATGAAGTAATAGAGTGCAGGCCATCTGATTTACTTGAGCCAATGTATAAAAAAAGGAAGGATGAGCTTGAGGAAACTGGGCTGGTAAAAAAACCAGAGGATATTATAACCTATGCTATTTATCCTCAGGTTGGATTAAAGTTTCTTAAAGGTGAGGCAAACCCAGAGTTTACCTCTGGACAATTACCATTGCCGTTCAATCATCCTTTAACAAGGGCTATGGTGAAAACCTACTTCCCTGAGCACAAAGAAGTATGGGTTGAGGTTGAGTCTCCTGAGGCAAGGAAGCCTGCATCCATACCAACAGAATTCAGTGTTGAAGTTGACGGTGAGCCTTACGAGGTCAAGGTCATACCAACTGGTTTCGCTGTTCCAAGCGCAACCCCTGCAGTGAAACCAAAGGAAATCGAAGGAGGTGTTAAATCATCTATGCAGGGAACAATAATGAAACTCAAGGTGAAAAAAGGTGACAAAGTCAGGAAAGGGAATGTTATCCTGACTATTGAGGCTATGAAAATGGAGCAGGAGTTAACATCTGAACTGGAGGGTGAGGTAAAGGAAATATTTGTTAAGGAAGGGGATTCTGTCCAGCCAGGTGATGTCCTTATGCAGGTGATGTAGTTGCTTAACAAGGTACTGGTTGCAAACAGGGGAGAAATTGCTGTAAGAATAATGAGGGCATGCAAGGAGATGGGTGTAGCAACTGTGGCTGTTTATTCCGATGCTGACAAAAACGCATTGTTTGTGAAGTATGCTGATGAGAAATACAACATAGGTCCTGGACCAGCATCCCAGAGTTATCTTAACAAAGAAAAAATCATAGATGTGGCATTAAAATGCAATGTGGAAGGCATACATCCTGGATATGGATTCATGGCTGAGAATGCCGAGTTTGCTAAACTATGCAAAGAAAATGGGATAGAATTCATTGGTCCTCCTGTAGAGGCAATGGAGCTCATGGGCTCAAAGATTGACTCAAAAAAATCCATGATAGAAGCAGGTGTTCATGTTGTTCCAGGTGTAACAGAGGCTATCGCTAACCATGAAAGAGCAAAGGAGATAGCAAACGAGATTGGTTACCCTATCATGCTTAAAGCCTCTGCTGGAGGTGGAGGAATAGGTATTCAGATGGTTGACTCTGATGAGAAGATGAACAAAGCCTTAGAAAGCATAAGGGTTCTTGCAAAAAACTCATTTGGCGATGATGCTGTTTTTATAGAGAAATTCATCCAGGACCCCAGGCATGTAGAGTTTCAGGTCATAGGTGACAAGCATGGGCATCTTATTCATGTATGTGAGAGGGAATGCAGTGTTCAGAGAAGGCATCAGAAACTTATTGAGGAAACACCTTCATGTGCCCTTACACCAGAACTCAGGGAAGAGATGGGAAAGCAGGCTGTTCTGGCAGCAAAAACGGCAAAATATTATAGTGCAGGCACATGTGAGTTCATGTTCAAGGATGGGAAATATTATTTTTTGGAGATGAACACGCGTCTTCAGGTTGAGCATCCTATAACGGAAGCAATAACAGGTGTTGACCTGGCAAGGGAGCAGCTCAGGGTTGCATCAGGCCTAGAGCTTGAATACGGGCAGGAGGACATAAAACCCAGAGGCCATGCAATAGAATGCAGGATTAATGCTGAGGACCCATTAAACAATTTTATGCCTTCACCAGGCAAAATCATAAGGTATGCGGAACCAAGCGGTCCTGGTGTTAGAATAGACTCCGGTGTTTACCAGGGCTTCACCATCCCACCATTCTATGATCCCATGATTGCTAAGTTGATTATCTGGGCAGAGGATAGACCCAGGGCTATATCCAGGATGAAAAGAGCGTTATGGGAGTTTCAGATTGGAGGGATAAGAAACAACATACCCTTCCATGCCGTTGTAATGAACCATTCTCAGTGGATAAAAGGTGAATATACTACAAGCTTCATACCAAAGTATAAGATTCTTGAGGAAGTTGTTGAGTATGTGAAAGCGCAGAAAGCTCAGAGTTCAGCGCCGAAGGTAGCAGCCGCCATGGCTGGTGTTCAAGCATATGTTTCTGCAACTCAGGGGTGAGAAAAATGGATGAAATATTTATGAAAAAAGGGGAGGAAAAACACAGAAGGGAAGAACCTGGTAAACTGTTTAGAATGCTGATGAAATCAGAAAGAATGGAAGCAGTAATATCAGAGATGAAAACAGGCGTGGAATCCAAGCTGTATAAGCATGAGGGTGAGGAAATACATATTTTACTTAAAGGAAAAATAGAATACAGGGTTGGAGAGAACTTCTACGTCATGGAAGAAGGTGATGCACTCTGGCACAAATCAGATATTTTGCATGGAGCAAAAAACATAGGCAACAAAAAAGCAGTTTATCTTACAGTTGGCAGCCCACCAACGTTCATGTGAAAAATGAAAATCTATCATTTCAAAAAGGTAAGCTCAACAAACGATGTGGCAAAAGAAATCGCTATGAAAGGTGAAAGGAATTTTGTTGTTGTTGCTGATGAGCAGACAAAAGGAAAGGGAAGAATGGGCAGGGAATGGCTCTCACCTCTTGGCGGGCTTTATTTTTCTATTGTTACAAAAATAAACCCAATGCTTCCATTAATATCGGGTGTTTCTGTTGCATATTCATTAAAAAAATTTGGTTTATTTCCTAGAATAAAATGGCCTAATGATGTTATGATAAAAAACAAAAAAATTTCAGGCATACTCATTGAGTGCTTTGATGATTTCGCTGTTGTTGGTGCTGGTGTAAATATAAACAGTACACCTCTGGAAACAGCAACATCAAGAAAGGATGAAATCAGAAAAAATGTTTCTAAAGATGCAGTTTTAATCAGTATTCTGAAGAATTTTGAAGAATTTTCTGAGAAAAATGTTTTAGATGAGTACAAAAAACTCTGCTTCACAATAGGCAGGAGAGTAAAAATAAAAACAGTAAAAGGTGATACTGAGGGAAAAGCGGTAGATGTTGATGAACATGGGTACCTTATTCTTGAAAATGGTGAAAGGATTGTTTCAGGTGATATTATCCATTTGAGGTAAACAAAGTTTTTTCCACTCACAATTGGCACAGGCTTTTTCTCTCCATTCTTTAAGTATAATGGGTAATTGTTTTTTCACATCTTTTTTCTCTGCTTTATCTCCTGTTTTCAATCCTAAGAGTCTGAGTGCAAGTTCATCATTCTTCTCAATATCCTCATATTTACTGCATCTCGCATTTTTCAGGAAAGAACAAAACCTGCATATATCATCTGCATGATTTACTATCTCAGCAGGATTTTTTTTCCAGAGTTCAACTATTTGTTTTGCATTTTCCACAAAAATTTTGCTGTATCCTTCTCCTTTAAAAAACTGAAGGCATATCAGATGATGTCCTCTTAGTTTCATGAATTTTTATCCGATGTAGGCGGTTTTTGGTATAATCAAACATCCGGCTGTTCCAGCAGCAAAAGCCTTCACTGTGTCGCCTGCTACAAAAGGAATGAAACCCATCAGCATTGCTTCCCATATTCCAGCAGGATAAAAAGTATTCAGCCATATGTATAGCCATAATGTTCCAGGGATAAGGATTAACCCTATATCAGCAAACAACATTAAACCAAGCATGCCTGGTAAACTTCTTATCTTAAGGTTTGAGTCAACAGCCCAACCTATAAATAATGCAGCCAGAATGAAACCAATTACATATCCACCTGTTGGTCCTAACAGGACAGCAATCCCACCACTCCAGTTTGCGAACCATGGAACACCAGCAAACCCAAGTCCTGCATAAACACCCTGGCTAAGACCGCCATAGTATTTTCCAAGTATTACACCTGAAAGCAGGACTGCAAATGTCTGCCCTGTTAATGGAACAGGCGTGAATGGAAGATAAAATCTAACCTGTGCCATTAAACCTGTAAAACAGGCAAAAGAAAAACACATTGCTAATTTGTAAACAAAACCTGTTTCACTTCTCCATTTAAAAAAATTGTGCATGCTGTTTTTGTATCCTTCTATGAACACATCCATTTTTTCACCTTTATCTTTTAACAGGTGTAATTGATGAGCGAGTATATAATATTATTCCTGCAGACCCACAAATTTTTCAATGCTCCTGTCATATGTTTTTTCAATCTCTGTTGGGAACATGCACCCTGGTAACTCATTCATACCCCAGTGGTATCTTATGCATTCACAGCACATTCCCTTCCTGGAGCATGGCTCATATGTGCAAGTGCATCTTTTTTTGTTTTCCTCAATATTTAGGCATTTTTTCATTTTCTTCTCCTTTTCATCATATCATGCACAGCTTTGACAATGTTCTCAGGTGTTAAACCATATTTTTCCATGAGCTCATCAGATTTTCCTGATTCACCAAAAACATCAGGTATCCCTATTCTTTTCATTGGAACAGAAACATTTTCTGATAAAATAGTTGAGACCATGCTTCCAAGGCCCCCTATGATGTTATGCTCCTCAGCTGTAATTATCATGCCTGTTTCTTTCGCATATTTTATTATCATTTTTTCATCAACTGATTTTATTGTTGACATATTTATGACAGCTGCATCAATGTTCTCCTTTTCAAGTTTCTCAGCAGCAAGAAGGCATCTTGAAACCATAATACCAGTGCCAATCAGTGTTACATCTTTTCCATCTTTCATCACTGTTGCTTTTCCAATGCTAAATAGGTCGTTCTCCTGGGTGATTGTTGGAACCTCAGACCTGCCAAGCCTGATGTATGTTGGTCCATTGTAATCAACTACGGATTTCACAGCCTTCCTTGTTTCCAATGCATCACATGGAACAATCACAGTCATGTTAGGCAAAGAACACATTAACGCTATATCCTCAAGCATTTGATGACTTGCACCATCACCGCCAACAGTTATACCTGCATGGGTTGCAACAATGTTCACATTCAGTTTTGGCCATGCTATTGACTGCCTGATTTGATCATAAACCCTAGAGGTTCCAAAAACCGCAAATGTTGATGCAAAAACCCTGCTTCCGGAGGCTGCAAGACCTGCTGCAATGCTCATCATATTCTGCTCAGAAATCCCGACATTAAAATGATGCTCAGGAAATTTTTTAGCAAACTTGTTTGTTTTCACTGATGATGAAAGATCAGCAGTTAACACAACAACATCCTTCCTTTTGTTACCAATTTCAACCAATGCTTCTGCAAAAGCATCCCTCTGAGTTTCTTTTTTCCACATATTTTATCCCAGTTCCTTCATTGCCTGCTCATATTCTTCTTTGTTTGGTGATTTGCCGTGGAAGGAAACAGCCCCCTCCATGAATGACACACCCTTCCCCTTGGTTGTGTGTGCAATAATAATAGTTGGCTTTCCCTTAACATTTTTTGCATGATTAAATGCGTTTAAAATTTCCCTGAAGCTGTGTCCGTTGATTTCAATGACCTTCCATCCAAATGATTTCCATTTACTCACCAGCGGTTCTATATCCATTATCTCCCGTGTTGGTCCATCAAGCTGAAGCCCGTTTCTGTCCAGTATAACAGTAAGGTTATCTGTTTTGAAATGCGCACCAGACATGGCAGCCTCCCATATCTGACCGCAGTCGTTTTCACCATCACCAATCATAACATAAACCCTGTAAAGTTTTCTGTTTAATTTAGCATGCAGTGCCATACCAATACCAATGGAAAGCCCCTGCCCTTCAGAGCCTGTTGATGCCTCAATACCAGGGAGTTTTCTCATGTCAGGATGACCCTGCAATCTGGAGCCAATTTTCCTTAATGTAAGAAGCTCCTCGGCAGGGAAATAACCTGATTCTGCCAAGGTGGCATACAATGCTGGCGCAGCATGTCCTTTGCTTAAAATAAATCTGTCCCTGTCCCCCCATTTCGGATTTTTTGGGTCATGTCTCATTACATTAAAATATAGTGCTGTAAGAATATCTGTTGCTGATAATGACCCGCCAGGATGACCTGAGCCTGCAGTATATATCATTTCAATAATGTGTTTCCTGATAATTCTTGCCTTTTCCTCCAACGTTTTTATTTCATTATTCTTCAAAGATATTGCACCAAGGGATGTAATGTATTTTTGAAATAATAATTCTTTTCATCAGTTCTTTGTATTTAGTTAATTTTAAATGCGTGTAGAGACATTAATACAATATTATGACAAAGAAGGATAATAGCAAAATCAGGAAGATTGAGGAGGAAGTGGACAGGCTTATCAAAGAAAGGGGGAGTGCCGAGGAAACAAAGGAGGAATACATTAAACCCTATGACATGGGCTTTCACGGTGAAATCATGTCTGAAAGACCCAAAGCCATCCCTGAGCTCAAAACCGAAAAAACAAGAAGCTTTAAGAAAACAGTTTTCCCAAGACCTAGGATAGTGAAGCCCGTGGCAGTAATTCTTGTAATCGCAATAATACTCACAAGCATACAGCTACTTTCATTTATCTACACCGGGGAAACCGTTGTTGTACCATCTGATTTTGGCATTCCTGAAGAGTTTGAAAATGCTAAACAGGGATTTGAGATGGAATCCATTGAGGTAAAGAAGAGGGCAGAGGGTTTACTGGCTCAACATGACTGGAAAACCACATCTTTTCAAGCACGGGAAATAAGCCATGAGACACTTAGTATAAATCAACCCAAGTCAGAGTGGGCAGAAATATTTGAGGATATTGAGAATGCAGGCATCACACCAGAAACCACTTATCGTTCTTGGACCCATACAACAACTGCAGATTTTAATAATAACTGTTCTAACAGCAAGAATGTGGAGATAACCGATAACATGACTAAACTGCAAACGCTTGGTGTAGGCAGCTTTATTTCCAAACCTCTGGACTCAGAAACAAACAATTCGGTTTTAAAAAATGTTGACTGGCATGGTAGCACACCGGGGGTATCACAGATTGTAATCATTATTGAGATTTCCTATACTGGTGAAACAGGAACATGGATACCTATTTGGAAATCTGTGGATGTAATCCCAGCTGAGATTAAAGATTTGTTCCCGGACATGGGAGAATTCGCTACAGAGGTTGTTTCAGGAAGATATTTCAGATATTTAGTAGGTTTTTCTGGCGTACTTAATAAACCCCAACTTGAGGATATTACCATCCATGTTGCAACAGCAACTGTGGATAGAAAATATTACGTTTTCACTTATTACAACAACATCTTACAGGTTAACAGGGATGGTGTAGCAGGCGGCAACATCACACAACTGGGATTTACCATACCTGAGTATAATCATGTAGATGTGGATCCCTCTGCAGGAGATGGTGATGATGTAGTTGTCTCATTAAGGCTAAAAGGCCGTCTAAGTGATAATGAAACCCCTTTCACTTTATCGCAGCCGCCAACCTATTTAATCGGAGGACTGGAAATTGAGATTTATAAAATCAATGACAAAGCAGATTTAACGATATATTTTGTCAAACCAATAAGTTATGACAACAAAACATATATCTGGATAATAGGGTTTTATTTTTCCTCATTACCCGAGCATTTTTCTTTTAGCGCAATATCTGAAAACATCGTGCTGCAATCTGTTGCTTTTATGATGGGTGGTGAAACACCAATTAATGTTCAGCCGCCATACGAAATAAAATGGTCCATGAGTTCTGAGATACCTGAATTTGGGCTTTCTGTAGGGTATGCAAAATTCAGTCCTGTGAAAGCAACGCATTACCTTGAATCAAGATTCTCCCCAGGTATAAGCAACGGTTACCTGTACTATGAAGAAGCATCTGAAAAAATATCTTTAAACTGGTCTGGGAGCAATGAAACGAATATCAGCGCATATTACAGAGAGGAAAACCTGTATGTTGAATTTAAAATAGATAACCTGCCATCAAGTGTAAACCTATCAATTGAAAGCGGGGAACTCTCAACACTGAACTATGAAGCTTCCTCTGTCCTCTCAACATTTTCTTACAATTCCTATGATTTTGGATCAGGAGGCATAACCCATGTTAACATTTCTAACATTCCTTCACATGTTTGCGTAATAGGCACCTTTAAAATTCCTCCTAAAGAGGAGCCAAATCCTGACCCGAGTGATAGTTTCATAGGCAGGGTTTTAAATTATGTAATTGCAAGAGTAAGTGCAACAATGAACAGGATAAGAAAGGCATTAACCAGTATTACTGAAATAGTTTCCACACCAGATAACATCTTTCATCTCATCCCTGATGAAACAATCTCCAAGGTTGAGTTTTGGTCATTGAAAGGCAGGGTTGAAAACAATGTTATTCACTGTGAATGTTTAAATTTATCAGGAAATTATGTTGGTATGCTCAACACCTCAATCCAGGCAGGTGTGAAAAATGTTACAGGGATGAGTCTTTCATTTGGTAAAAACATAACCTTAATGCTGAAAAGGAGCGGTGCCAGGGAACCATTGGAGACCCTCTATGTATCTGACAGCACAAAAATTTCAGCTAATGTTTCAGAACTTCCTTCAGAACTGTTAATTAAAGGCACTACTCAGGAGATGAATTGTTCGTTTTCAGAGCCTGTGGAATTTGACATTCTTGCAAGGACATTGGATTATAACATAGACGCAACTGTAAAAAATATTACATCAGGCAGTTTCATGAGGAACTCCCAGAATATTAGCTTGGAATTCGACCTGCCTGTTGAACTGGAATGCGCAGTAGGTAAAGGACAGCTTTATAAGATGACTGGAAATTATTTTTTTACAAACACTTCTGAGAAAAGCGCCTCTTTAAGAATAAACAATCTTAAATCTTTATGTCTGGGTGAGCAGACAGGGTTAACGTTTTCTGAAGAATATCCTCTGAAAATAATGCTTGAAACAAATATTACATCAGGAAAAATTTTGATTAAAAACCTGCCCAGAATTTTCAATATCTCTTTACCATCATCACTTATTTCAATCCCCAAAATGGGAAATGTAACAATTGCAACAATGCCTGATTTACTCTCCTCAGTTGCTGACACCTTAAATCAGGCTATGGAAAACATAAGTAAAATAGCCAATAATGGCGCTGTGGGTGAAAAATTAGAGTTCTCATACGCGTCTGTCTCCCCCCTGATTGTTATTGTTAATCTTAGCACTGGTGAAAACCATCTGCCCTGGCATCATGGCATTACTTTAAACAAATCTAAGTTAACCTTAGATATGAAAGTTTATCTTGAACTGCCTGAAAAAGCATCCTTTGTTTTTGACAGGAGAAACGGCCTTGAGCTCAGATACCAGTTTGAAAACTGGGCTCCATCGTTTAACTGGCTCTCTGCTAGTTTGGAGCTCGGAAATAAAAATATTTTTTCCCTCATAAATGTTACTGGTCTTGAGAATGGTGAAGGAATTATAAGGATGGTTGAGGAAGAACCCGTAAGACCTGAGGAGGAAGAGGTGCTAACAATCAGAGAATTAAATTTAAGCGTTGAATTTTTCTTAACCTCTATACCCGCAGAGTTAAATTTAACTGTTGTTCGTGGCTCAAACACAAGTTTAAGCTGGAATGCCAGCAGCCCGATAAATGGAGTTTATCTAAACATTATAAGGGAGGACAAAGGCAATTTTTATCCAAGTCATTTTATGGCCAGAAAGACGCCCTTAAAAGCGGATTTTAAAATAACATCAAGCCAAAAAGAAACAGCACTTTTTCAGATTCCGGAAATTAGTGTTAGCGCCTCAGGCAAGTTGGATTTCAATCTAAAATTAGATAATTGGCTTGTTGGGGGCAGAGGCGATTTATTATTATATACTGAGGGACTGGAGTGTTTTTCATTAAAACCGCAGGGTAACACAGTAACAATTACCAGCACTGTGGATAAACTCCTATTCGGTGTAAGCAACATCCCTATGGATGGTATGAAAGAAATCGAAATCCTATCTTTGGGGTTAAAAAGACTGACAGTTACTGCTAATTTCGTATTTGGTAAATTCCCTATACTGGAGGTTAGCTGTGATGCTAAGGAGACGCAGATAAATCTTTTACCCTCTATAAGCACGCCGTTCGGTGAAAAAAACAGTGTTGCCTTAACTGACCTCTCATTCCTTTCATTAAATACCAGAAAAAACTCTATCAGGATAACAGACAATAAAATTCACTATATCACAGTGGCACCCATCCTCTCTTTATGGTGGTAACATAGTAAAGGTAATATAAACTGAAAACCATTAACATACAGTCTGAATCATCCCTTTCACTGTCGTTCAAGATGCTGTTTCGGAATTTTGCTAAACGCAAAATTCCTCGCATCTTTCGCTATCGCTCAAGATGCTGTTTCGGAATTTTGCTAAACGCAAAATTCCTCGCATCTTTCGCTATCGCTCAAG
>Ga0172364_10000182_pt1 | contig 40169 bp, 37 predicted proteins | sample LakKivSesite10cm_FD_114545 | JGI IMG/M metagenome (GOLD analysis project Ga0172364, IMG submission 114545) | Sediment microbial communities from Lake Kivu, Rwanda - Sediment site 10cm | ecosystem: Environmental > Aquatic > Freshwater > Lake > Sediment | place: Rwanda: Western Province, Lake...
CTTTTAACCTTCACCTCCAACTAAAAAAGCCGCATACCGAGTTCATATCCTCGGATAGTGGCCCGACCATCCCTTAGTTTAACCTCCAGAAATAAATGAACCTATTTCTGGACCCTAAAATTTACTTATATCTTTAACTAAATATAAAGTATTAGATTATTTTTGAGGTGTCAAGATTCTTTTTGCTTATTTTTTGCTGTCACACAGTTTGACTGAGATCTACGCCTCTCTTAGTTGTATCTGGGTTGTTGAATACCACTGGAAATATTTCATATCAAAGGGAAACACACCAAAGACTCGATAACAGGAAGAACATCGCAGAAATGGGCTTTTGAATCGAATGAATCTTGAAAATTGCTTGTTACATCTACAAAGCGTTTAGATTAGTGAACACAAAGTTCTGATGATTTACGATTGAAAGAGAGTATAACGACAGAGTTGAGCGGCAGCGGCGAAGTAAGTTGTAGAAAACGTAAGAGACAAATTACATTATATGAAAGGTACTTGCATTTGGCTTAGAGGAATTTTCTCTATTGAAGCAACTCTGTACCTTTATTTGCTAACTTAAGGTTACCCCTCATATCCTCGACGAACCCTGCCTCGATTAGTTCACTCACCGCCTCATTGAATACGTTTTGCTCTTTCGCAGTCAGATTAGGGAAATATGTTGAAGTGAGCCATTTATCCGGCAGAGGTTGTCCAACCTTAGCCTTCATCTGTTTAAATTTTAATAGAATACCGTTCTTGATTTTCGCTTTTGGGTCACCGAGAACAGCATCGGCAAAAGTAAGGTCAAGGAGTTCTTTGGGAAGCTTAATAAACTCAATTATGCCTTGTGCTGGAAAATCACCTTCGAAATCAGTACCCCCAAAGGCCACCGGGCCTAACACATCAAACTGCAAGTCCTTAATTGTTTTTTCGGCAACTACTTTTCCATCAATGTAAAGAGTTGACCTCTGTTTAGAGATGTTCCAAGTCATTATGACTGTATGTACATCTCCCCGCGCCCATCTTGTTAAGCTGCCCGACAACGACTCTTTCTTGCCAGTATGGGTTAAGATTTGACATGTCACCAGCCCTCCCTCAATAAACAGGGATATCCTATTTCTTTCAAGATCGCCCACTAAATCGAGAAGATAAAACCTTTTTGAGGGTATCTGGTCCACCACCACTTTAAACAACGTTAACATGGTGCCCTTTTGTGTATCAATAGGAATAAAATTAGTATTTTTGTTCACCAGCAGCTGATATTTTTGTTCTGACCTCTTTTCTGTGTCCTGATCAATCTTAACCTTCCTCTTCTCTCTGGCCAATATTGATGAAATCGTGTTAATAACTTCTCGCTTAGAGTCATCTATAGCCTTCAGGATTTCTCTCTGGTTCTCCTTGCCGGGCCGGTTCAGACTTGCCCGTTGAGACTCCTTTATTTGAAAATCTCTCTGTAAATACAAAGCAATCGCGAGCAATAACACTACTGCGGCGGAGAAGCCCAGCCAAATAGCGCGTTGGTACTGGTTTTTAGACAAGCAGTAAATGACTATGGAGGCCAATAACGCAGATACAAAAAGCAATACATTCATCCACCATTCAGGAATCATGGGTATATCCTTCCTCTCGAACACGTCCTTAAAAACCAATGAGGTCAGGTTGCAATATAATATTTATTGTTGATCCCCCATCCTACTTTTTTTATTATCTTGTAATTTTAATTAATTTGCAAGCGCAAACCCTATTACAGAATTATTGAATACCATTTATAACGTTGCATACGGCAAGGCGTTATAAAAAACAAAACTTCAGGAAGAAGTGTTGGCCACAGGGAAGCCGGTAGAACCTAATTTTTGCTTGTATATTTTAAGTTGTTGCACTACAATTTTTGATAGAGATTTTTAATAGAAAGAAGGAGGTTTATCATGGAAGGAGAGAGGATTTCCTACCACGAGTCAGTTCGTAAGATTTACGAGAGAATTAAAAAAGACAATATGACGAACGTCTGGGATAGATATGAGGCCCAGGGTATGGGAGGCAATCCGGACCAGAGGTGCCCTTTTTGTCAGGCCGGGACCAGGTGCGATTTATGTTCAAATGGACCCTGCCGTTCGGATGCCTCGAAGGATAAAAGAGGTGTGTGTGGTATTACCGCAGATGGCATGGCAATGAGGATGATGCTGCTCAGGAATGTCATGGGTGCATCGACCTACCAGTACCATGCAGAACAGACAATAAAGACCTTAAGGGCAACGGCTAAAGGTCAAACACCATTTGAAATTAAGGAGCCTGAAAAGTTAAAAACCTTTGCCGCAAGATTAGGTATACCTGTATCAGGATCAAAAAAGGCCATAGCTAAACGTCTCTGCGATTATGCAGAATCCGATTTTAACAGAAAATACGATGAGCCGAGCAGTATAGTTGAAGCGCTTGCACCAAAGGAGCGCAAGGATTTGTGGAAGAAATTAGGTATATTTCCAGGTGGGATTTATGGTGAGATGATGTTCGCCACAAGCTCATGTCTTACCAATGTTGATGGTTATTATGTGAGTCTGGCCCTCAAGGCAATGCGTCTCGGTGTGGCAATGGCTTATCAAAGCCAGATTGTGAATGAATTCTGTCAGGACATCCTCTTCGGTATACCAAGACCCCACAGAATGCGCGTGGATTTAGGTGTACTTGACCCTGACTATGTGAATGTGCTACCCAATGGCCATGAACCCTTCCTCGGCTTTGCCATGGTTCAGCTCGCAAGAACGCTTAAGTGGCAGGAAAAGGCAAGGGCTGTGGGCGCCAAGGGGCTGCGTGTGATTGCAAATATCGAGACAGGACAGGAGATGATTCAAAGGTGGAAAATGGATGATACATTCTATGGTTTTACAGGGAACTGGATCATGCAGGAGGCAGTCTTAGCCAGTGGCTGTGTGGATCTCTTTGCCTGCGACATGAACTGCTCCATGCCGATTGACCCGATGTATGCAGAAAAGTATAAATTTAAACTTGTTCCAGTAAGCCAGCTTGTTGTTTTTGAGGGTGTAACGGATAGGATTAACTATGAACCTGAAAAGGCAGAGGAGCAGGCCTCTCAGCTTTTGCAGATGGCAATCGGTAACTTCAGGGAACGAAGGACCACCGTCGAACCGATTACGCAGCTGCCAATGAAAGAGGTTTTTGTGGGTTTTTCCACTGAAAGCATTCTCGATGCCTTAGGCGGCACCCTTGACCCTCTGCTTGGAGCTATAAAGGACGGAACGTTACGTGGGGTTGCTGGTCTTGTATCCTGTACAACACTACGTGATACAGGTCAAGATGTGCATAGTGTGCGTGTGGCAAAAGAATTGATTAAACGTGATATCCTTGTCCTTTCCATGGGATGTGGAAACGGGGCGATGCAGGTCGCAGGCCTCTGTGGTCTGGAGGCAAAAGAGTTCGCAGGCAGTGGCCTCAAGGCAATCTGTGAAAAGCTTAATATCCCTCCGGTTTTAAGCTATGGAACATGTACTGACACAGGCCGTGTTGCTGATTTATTAGCAGCAGTTTCGAACGCCCTTGACAATGTGCCTATTCCTGACTTGCCTGTTGCAGCAGTTGCGCCTGAGTATATGGAACAGAAGGCCACCATCGATGCAGTTTTTGCCTTAGCCTTCGGGTTATTTACCTATGTGAACCCTGTCCCGACAGTGACGGGTGGTCCCAATCTTGTGAAGCTACTGACAGAAGATTGCAGACAGGTGACAGGAGGCATAATGAATGTTGAGAAAGACCCTGTGAAAGCAGCCGAAGCCATACTGGCGCATATAGAGGCAAACAGGAAGAAGCTGGGCATATAAATAGTAGGCAGTAGGAAGTAAGCAGTAGGTAGTTATGAAATGAAAAATTCAGTTGCTGCTTAGTGCGTAGTGCTTACTGCCTACTTGTAAAAAGGGGGGGAATAAATATGGCCAATGATGATAACCAGGGTAGCCGCATGATCCACTGGGCGTGGATTATACTCATCGTGTGTTTTGTAAACCTCTTCATCAACTACGGGATTCGTCTGGGATATGGGGTTGTTCTTCCGGAGATGATTAGAACATTGGGGTTTACGAGAAGGCAGGCGGGTGATATTTTTAACGCCTATCTTTTTGCATATATCTGTTTTTCACCGTTTACCGGTTATTTAACAGACCGTCTTGGGGCAAGAAGGATAATTTCGTTATTCGGTATTCTCCTTGCGTCAGGTACCCTTCTTATGGGCACAGTGCAAAGCTTCTGGCAGGCATGTGGATTTTATGCAATAGTTGGCATAGGAGCTGCATCAATGTGGACACCTGTCATCACCCTTGTCCAGAGATGGTTTTTCATAAAAAGAAGGGGTATGGCGCTCGGTATTTTATCCACAGGATTTGGACTTGGTTTTGCTTCTATGGGGAAGTTGTTTCCTATTATAGTGGCTCGTTGGAATTGGCAGTATTGCTGGTATTTTTTAGGAATAGCAGCACTTTCAATGGTTGTAATTAATGCATTATTGCTCCGGAGCAAGCCCGAGGATATGAAGCTCTTACCATGGGGTACACCACCTAACATCGAACCAGTTCTCAAGCAGACTCCTCCAGGCCAGAAGCTAAGGACAATTTATGGAGAAATCCTTGCCACATCCCGTTTCTGGGTAATTGGTTTTTCTTATTTTCTTATCGCCGGTGCTCTTTACATTATAACTACCTACATGGTTGATTATGCAAGATATGAATTGGGATTTCCTTATGCAAAGGCCTCCTTTCTCGCAACAGTCCACGGGTTGGGCCAGATAATAGGTGTACTTACCGTATCCTTTGCTTCTGACTATATTGGAAGGCGCATGACGATTTTTCTATCGAACATCTTTATATCGGCAGGTATCATGGGGGTAGTGCTTTCAGGTGCAAATACATATGCATTGATTGCCAGTATCGGTGTTGTCGGTGCCTTTTATGGCGCAACCTTTCCAATGTATGCTGCCAGTGGAGGGGATTACTTTAGAAAGGAAATCATGGGAACCGTTATAGGGGCATTGACGTTATTATACGGCATAGGGGCAATCATTGCTAACAGGATGGCAGGTCATATAAGGGATGTTACCGGATCATTCCATATTCCTTTTATAATAGCCATTGTAGCAGCCCTATGCGCCTCTATACTTATACTTTTTGTGAGAAAAGAGATTGTTTCTCAACAATGAGAATAGAATGTAGCAGCTACGTAATTCTTACCCGAGCCTCTTTTTGAATCTTAAAGCGCTCAGGGAGAGGATCGCTATACCGAGGACAAAGAGGGCCGCTATCTGGGGCCAGAGTATGCTTATACCGACACCTTTGAGGAAAATACCCCGCACGATGATGAGGAAATACCTGAGGGGACTCAGATAGGTGATATACTGGAATATCTCCGGCATGGTCTCGATGGGGGTAGCAAAACCGGAGAGGAGTATGGCAGGCTGGAAAAAGAAGAATGTGGCCATTAAAGCCTGCTGCTGGGTTTTCGATATGGTTGAAATGAAAAGCCCTATACCCAGTACAGATAGGAGGTATACTCCGGTGCATAATACGAGCAAAAGGATCGCCCCTTTGATCGGTACATCGAACCAGAAAACCCCGAAGAACGTAACGAGGGACATATCGAAGAACCCGATCGCACCAGCAGGAATTGTTTTCCCGAGCATAAGTTCTATTGGTGTAATAGGTGTCACCATGAGCTGTTCCATGGTGCCCACCTCTCTTTCCCGCACCACAGACATAGAAGTGAGTATAAGACACGTAAGCATGATGATTAAAGCTATGACGCCTGGTACCATGTAGTTCCTGCTTCTGAGATCCGGGTTGTACCAGACCCTGGTGCGGAAATCGATCGTTGAGAGCATTGCCTTTATCCGTTGTCCCATCATGTCCTTTGAATATTTAGCGATAATGGTGTTTACATAAGCCATGGCAATAAGGGCTGTATTCGAGTCCGTACCATCTACAATCACCTGAATCTCCGTCGGGATACCCCTTTTCAGGTCTTTTCCAAAATCCCTGTTTATCTGTATAGCACAAAGGGCCTTTCCTCTATCGATCAGCTCTCTTATTTCCACAGCAGACCGTGGAGTGTATGTGATAGTAAAGTAGCCGGAGGACTCAAGCCTCCTCACAAGCTCCCTGCTCTCGAATGACTTATCGAGGTCATATAGTACAGTAGAGATGTTGTTTACGTCCATGGTAGCCACATAGCCAAATATAAGGAGTTGGATGAGGGGGGTAATAAATAGAAAAATTACTGTTCTTTTGATCCTGAATGCATGGATGAATTCCTTAATGACGAGGTTCTTCACACGTTCATACATGATCAATCAATCCTCTTATGGAACTTTCTGTTTGCAGCTGCAAAAACCACCACAGCGAATAACGTCAGCAAAAGTGTCTCAAATATGAGGAGTTTCAAGCCGCTTCCTTTTAGAAATATCCCTTTCAGGATGGTCACAAGATACCGTGCCGGGATAAAATACGTGATGATTTGCAGCGGCTTCGGCATGTTCGATATGCTAAAGATGAAACCGGAGAGCAAAAAGGCTGGGAGGAAGGAGCTGAGCATTGCTATCTGGCTTGCATCGAGCTGGGTTCTGGCCACGATCGATACAAGTATGCCGAAACTCAACCCCCCGAAAAGGAAGATACTCGAAAGGACCAGGAGCAGAGAGATACTGCCCCTTAAGGGGACATCAAATAGAAGAGTACTCATCAGAATAGACAGCACCGTGTCAATGAAACCGATCAAAAAATAGGGGATGAGCTTACCAATAATCAGCTCCGGTTTCTTTACAGGGGTGGATATCAACTGTTCCATGGTCCCCCTGTCCCACTCCTTGGCAATGGTAAGGGATGTGAGTATGGCAATGATAACAGCCATTATTACTGCAATAATCCCTGGAATGATAAAATTTCGTGATTTTAATTCCGTGTTGTACCAGACACGACTGCGGGAATCTATGAGAGGGGTTATGGTGCTCCCCTTGATCCTTTGCCCGTATCGCTCTGATATTGCAAGGATGTAGCCCTGTGCAATAGTTGCTGTATTTGAATCACCTCCATCAAGGAGGACCTCGATCTGGGCGTTCCGGCCTGTTCTGACATTTTTGGAGAAGTCGTATGGTATCACCAGGGCTACCCTTGCACGCCCTCCATCGAGATAGGGATCGATATCTCCATATTGCTCCACATAGGAGATAATGCGGAAATAGCGCGACTCCCTGAACTCAGCCACGAGCTCCCGGCTTAAGCTACTTTTGTCCTGGTCGTAGACAATGGTGCTGATCCTGTCAATGTCAAAGGTAATCGCATAGCCGTAAATAAAGAGGAGTATGGCAGGCATCAGGAAAGCCATGGCGAGGCTGAATGGGTCCCGCCTAATCTGTATCCACTCTTTTTTAGCGATTGCCTTAATTCTTAATAGTTTCATATTCTGTCCATCACATTTCTGTAACGCGTTAGCAGTTGTGTAGAAAACGTATCCAAGCCCCGTATAAAGGCCGGAAAAACTTTGTTGCTCACCCCTGTTCGCAATGAAACCGTACGCGAGTCGCGACTTCGAGCACGGTTTGGGTACCCACTATGACACGTCCGAATGTCCTGAAAGGCAATGGGTGCTGTTTGAGGCCATAGACCGAGTTCACCCATTGAATGAAGACGGGGCATAAAGTGGGTAAACCGCGCACAGCGGAGCAGAGAGTAAAACAGTGTTCCGGCCATATCCATACTCATACTTTTTCACACCTTCTAACGGGTTTCATTTCAAGACGCCTCTATCAACGTCACAAACACGTCCTCAAGGGAAGGGACAATCTTTTCAATCCTCCTCACAGACAGGTCTGACCCTTCCAGCACAGTTCTTATACGCCGGTTAGCTTCTTCTCCATCCTCTACGATGATGTGCAATGCACTCCCGAAGATTGCGGCGTCAATACCGCTTTTTGACAAGATGTCCAGGGCTTCAACAACTTTATCAACCTCTACTTCCAAGACATGGTGCTTCATATATCCCTTCCGGAGCTCAGCGGGTGTGCCCTCAGCAATGAGCTTACCCCTGTAAATAAGGGCGAGTCTATCGCAGTAATCCGCTTCATCCATATAGTGGGTAGTAACAAAGACAGTTGTGCCTGCCATTGACATTTCATTGATGAGATGCCAGAAATTGCGCCTCGATATGGGATCTACACCTGATGTGGGCTCATCGAGGAATATGATCGGCGGCTGATGGAGGATTGCACAACCGAGGGCAAGCCTCTGCTTAAAGCCTCCTGCCAATGTCCTCGTGATGGCCTTCCTTTGGTCCTTAAGCCCCGCCATCTCCAAGGCCCACTCTTTCCGTTCCTGCCTCTTTTCTTTGGGAACGTTATAGACCCCGCCGAAGAAGTTTATATTCTCTTCAACGGTAAGATCATTGTAGAGGGAGAATCTCTGAGACATATAGCCGATAATCTTTTTGATCGATTCTGATTCTTTGATGATATCAAACCCTCCGACTGTGCCACTGCCGCCGGTCGGCATCAGAAGACCGCAGAGCATCCGTATCGTTGTAGACTTACCGGCCCCGTTGGGCCCGAGAAAACCAAATATCTCACCTTTCTTTACATTGAGGCTGATGTCGTCCACAGCAACAAAATTCCCGAATGTTCTTCTCAAGTTTTCTACCTCAACAGCAATATTCCCTTCGTTCACACTTCTACCCTCGCTCTTCTTCCCCTTTTGCAATGAGCTATCAACCATGAGCTACGAGCCACTCTCCACCATCGAAATAAACACATCCTCAAGCGATGGCACTATCTCCCTCTGCCCCTGTATTTCTATGCCTTGAGAACTGAGCACCCCCATAATCACGCTGATAACCTCTCTGTCCCTGACTGCAACATGGAGCCTGTCGCCATAGATACTTACACTCTGAACCCCATCTATGGTACTTACCATATCCCGTGCTTTCCGGGCGTAAGGAGAAGAGATCTCTATCATTGGGGTGGTGATAGCCGCTTTAACCTTAGCCGGTTCATCAATCATTAAGATATTCCCCTTGTGTATGAGGCCGATCCTTGTGCAACGCTCAGCCTCATCCAGATATGCGGTGGAAACAAAGATCGTTATCCCTTCCCTGAGAAGATCATAGAGTATCTTCCACAAATCCCTCCTCGACACAGGATCAACACCGCTCGTGGGCTCGTCGAGAAATAATACCTCCGGTGTGTGGATAAGGGCGCAGGCGATTCCAAGCTTCTGTTTCATCCCTCCTGAGAGATTACCGGCCAGCCGGTCTTTGAAGGGTGTGAGGTTACTGAAGCCGAGGAGTCTTTCAACCCGTAGAGGGCGCTCTTTTTGAGGAACCCCATAAAGGTCGGCATAGAAATCGATGTTCTCCATGACAGTCAAGTCCTCATAAAGGCCGAATCTCTGGGACATGTAGCCGATCTTTTCCTTGATCTGCTCCTCTTCATGGAGGATAGAATGCCCTGAAACCCATGCCTCACCGGAGGAAGGTTTCATGATTGCCGTCAGGAGCCTCATGGTTGTGGTCTTCCCTGCACCATCAGGACCAACAATTCCGAATAGCTCACCTTTTTTTATCTCGAGGTTAAGTTGGTTTACGGCGATGTTATCGCCAAAGACCTTTGTCAGGTTTGATGTCTTTATTGTAATTTCTTCATCATTCATACTAATTCGCCTTCAGTGATAGAGGCAAACCCATTTCCCTTGCTCCCACTGCGGGCGACTTACCCTGCATCGATTCGCCTGCGCTCAATTTTCAAACTTGCCACCGGGCTTCGGACATGAAAATTGGCCTGAACGCGGCTTGGCCGCAGGCACACTACGGCTCATCGGCAGGGTGCCCAACTCGTCCTCGATGTCCGCTCCAGGAAACGGATTCGCCTCTATTGATAACTTTACGTTTGAAAGCGAATTAGTATCACTCATCTTCCTCTTCCCATTCCTCCTCCAGCAAAAGGGGAGAAATATCATCTTCTGACAGGGATTCATCCTCCTCTTCCCTTATGAGGGCATCAATATCATCTACAGCCTTGCCTGTAGCAACTCTTATAATATCGTCATAAAGGATATCCCTTGCCTGCTCCACCATCGCCATATTATCGAGGTCTACTACATATTCAAGTTTTAAAAAAACCCTTCCTATTCTCATATGTTGTCCCTCCTTTATTATGAAATTAAATATACCTTTTTCCCTACTTTATATTAATCCTTACATCTGCTGGCATTCCTGGTTTGAGCTCATCGTTTATGTTTTTCACGCTTACCTTTAGACCGAATACAAGCTTTACCCTTTCCTCCTGGGTCTGGACATTCTTCGGGGTAAATTCTGCCTCTGATGAGATATATGTGACAGTGCCTTCATATTTTTTTCCTTTATAAGTATCCACTGTTATTACTGCTCTTTGATTAAGTTTTACGTATCCGAGTTTGTCCTCCTTCACATATACCTTTATCCACGGATTCGCAAGGTCTCCTATAGTCAAAACTGGTGTTCCTGGCGAGACCGTTTCACCAAGCTCAACAAGTTTTCTTAAGACCACACCATCCGTAGGTGCATATATCACTGTGTCTTTTAACCTCTCCTCATTGACCCTCAGGGATGCCCTTGCCTGTTCAACACGATGCTCAGCCATCTTTATCTCTTCTTTTCTCGGCCCTTCTTTTACAAGGCTTAAGGCTTGAAGTGCATTCTCATAGAGGGAAGCGGCAACGTGGTATGCCTTTGTTGATTCATCCATCTGCTGGGCTGATACGAGTTCTTCTTTGTATAGTCCCATATTTCTCTCATAGTCTTTCTTGGCTTTTGATAGTTCTGCCTCTCGCAGGAGTACATTTGCTTTTGCCTGTTCAAGTTCCTGAGGTCTTGAGCCCGTCCTTAGCTCTTCAAGCCTTGCCAGTGCTTCATTTAAATTTGCCTTACTCTGTGCAACGACACTTTCGAGTTCAGCACTATCAAGTATTGCAAGCCTGTCACCCTTTTTTACCTTATACCCTTCATCCACTAAACGCTCCACAACCCTTCCTGAGAGCTTAAACCCCATATTTGATTCTGTCACCTCAACATTTCCTGAGAGTAGAATCACCCCTTCCTCCAGGCTGTTACGGAAGTGGCTTATCGTGAAGGAAGCAACGCCTATTACAATTACAATTCCAGCTATCACAAATATTTTCTTCATTTTGATATCCCCTTATAACGTGCTGTCATTTGAGCAATCAAGTTTCATTAACAATATTTTTCCAGAAATTCGCCGATGTCTCTCAAACCGGTTCCGCATGTGAACAGGATATTTTCAAACCTTGAATATCTCAAAGCAGTCCCTTACCTTATTTTACATATTTATCCATAATTTTAAATACTTTTTTTGTTTATGTTACTTATGGTAAATTATTTTTGTATGAATAAGGTTTTAACCATTCTATTGATACTTATTGCCTTTCTTGCAATTTTAGTTTCTCATTCACTGTCTCTCGATGTGTTTGAAAAGAGAAGAAACGAGATGGTGGAGAATGATATCAAGGCAAGAGGGATAAAGGATAATAGGGTGCTGGATTCAATGCTGAAGGTAAAGAGGCATCTTTTTGTTGATAATGCCCAGTGGGATAAGGCATACAACGACCATCCATTGCCGATAGGAGAGGGGCAGACAATATCCCAGCCCTATGTGGTAGCTCTTATGTCTGAAGCAGTTTCCGTTAAAGGGAACGAGAGGGTCCTTGAAATAGGGACAGGTTCAGGATATCAGGCCGCTATTCTTGCAGAACTGACAAAAGAGGTATTTACAATAGAAATCAAGAGAGGGTTATTTGAGAAGGTACAGGAAAGACTCAAAAGGTTAGGCTATAAGAATGTCCAGGTAAAACACGGCGACGGTTATTTTGGCTGGGAGGCCTATGCACCATTCGATGTTATCATGGTTACTGCTTCAGCGAATCATGTCCCGCCACCGCTCCTTACCCAGTTAAAAGAAGGGGGAAGATTGATTATACCCCTTGGGAGTACGGTGTTTTATCAGAATCTTACACTGGTGAAGAAAGAGAAGGGGAAACATGTGATAAAAGAATTAGGCGGTGTTGCATTTGTCCCGATGACTGGAGAAGCACAAAAGAAGTAACGAAAAGCCATATAGAATAAAGGATAATATAAGCAGTATCCTGCATCCGTAAATCACAGCAACAATCGAGGCGAGCGGTGGTGCAATGATTGATGCAGCACCGTTTATCGCATAGGCAAGGGGAATAAGGCCTTGATCATCCTTTAAGAGCAGTTTTATACCCGAAGGGAAGAAGGGTCCGAGTAATATCCCGAGAGGGATTATAAAGACCCAGCTGAAAGAAAGACTTAAAATCATCTCAAAAAGGAAAAAATAAAACACAAGTAAAACCAGTACAATGGCCATGATATAAGGAATTTTTTTGTCTTTTATATAACCACTCAACAGGCTTCCACAGCCTGAACTTAAAAGAATCGTTGATAACACGACAGAGAAGGCGATAACAGGGGACCCAAGAGGAAGAATAAATTTGTGGATAAAAAAGACCTCAATGAACATAAAAGAAAAACCTATAAAGACAAAGTAGCATAACATACCAGTGGTGAGTGGTGAGTGATAAGTGATAAGTGGCAAGTGGTGAGTGGTAAGTTGCAAGCAATGTTTTTTTGAGACACAAAAGGTAGCTAAAAAAATAATAGCGGAGAGCATAATCAAAAAAGCAAGGATAAAGGGAAGTGCCATGCCTTCATACAGGAAATATGCCCACTTTTTTCCTGATAAAGCGTATATTTCTTTTAGGTTCCCAAGTTTTAAAAAATAGTGAAAAAATGGTTTATCATTGGTTGTAATGCCAACGCTGAATGGGTAATCCTTTATAAAGGCATTACTTTTCTCCTTATCAAGTAGAGTTTTGAATAAATTTCTGTAATCCAGTCCAGCGATGAATCTTTCGGCAGTATCAGGGGCTGGATAGATAATTTCAAATTCTCTGCTTGCCAGAAAGTGTAGTGCTTTTTCAGACTCCTTTTCTGTAAAACCTGTCCTTTTCAGCAAAAAATTTATCGTGTCCCAACTTCTGAATACCACAAGATGGTTCTCGACATCTTCGACACCCAACCCATTCAATGCGTATAAGATATTGTTCATCATCCTTAGCTCATATCGTGGCGGTGGCAGGAGAAACATCTGGATGAAGAGAAAGCCATCCTCTTTGAGGTGCGAAATGTACGACTTCAACGCTTCAACAGTTACATCATAATCTTCCTGGAGCCCGAATGTCCCGGATGGGGAAAACCCTGTCTTTGATATAAAGATTACATCCATATTCTTGTGTAGATTTTTGACAAGTTTTGTTCCAGAAGAAAAGTAGAGGGATTTCCTGTATACACTGTCAGTACCATAGGCACTATGGATAAACCTTTGTATGGAAAGATCCTTCTCTGCAATATAGATATTTCTAACACCAAAATAGTAAGGTGTAAGGGCATCAAGGCTACCTTTGAAACCTACTACCAACACATCCTTTGTCTCTTTTAAAAAATAGGGCAGGGCAGAGGGCATAAAGGAGAAAAATTCATAGCTCATTATCTGCTTCTCATCTATCATGACCCCCACTACATCACCGTCGAGAGCAACTCCTACCCCCCTTGGGATAGGTTCTGTGTAAACAAGGGATAAGCCTGGCGCAAATTTCATCCTTGGATTCTCAAAAACATCAAGTCTTGAATGGGAGGAGTAGATTGTTTTTATAAGCCTTCCATCGTCATCCTTCAGGGCCTGCATCAGGCCTTTGTATGGAGAGATCTGGAGAGTGAGAAAGCCGTAGAGTATGGGCATGCATAAAAGTATTGGTATTACAGTATAAAGGGTTTTTAAAAATCTTCTCTCTCGCTCAAAAAAGAGTAAAACTGCAAGAGTGACAGATGACACAGCAATAACATATTCGACATTCATGTAATTCAGGAGAAAGGCTGTGAGGCCAACACCGCCTGCTGCCCCTGAGAGGTCAGAGGCGTATATTCTATTAACCATTTTAGGGTAAGACGATAGTGAGAGCGATATGATAATACCGTACAGAAAGAAGGGTACAGAACAGGATGCCATGAAGAGGAAAAGGTAAGTGAGCTGTATATTTTCCCAGAGCATCCTGTAGTGGTCTAAGGGGATAATGGATGAGAAGATGAAAATAACCGGATATGAGAGGGAAAGGAGGAATGCAGATAGATGGAGAGATGGGGAGATAGGGAGATGGGGTGGTTTTAAGTCACTTGGCCCCTCGAACCCTAGAATCCTGATTTTTTCACTGTTTCTTCTGAGATATGTAAAAATTCCTCCCAGTACAAGGCCAATCATGGATATGCTGATGATAAGCGATGCGTAGTGGTAGGAAAACCGGATAGAAAATATCCTTATGAGGGCTATTTCAAATGAGAGGATTGAGAGGGAAGCAAAAAAGATTAACCTATAAGGTGGCCTCATGCTCTCATTTTATATCTTTTTCATATCCTGATGTCTTCTATTTCCATATCCAGAATATTGATGAATAAGACCCTCTTATGGAGAGAGGTCCCCTGATTCAGCAGTAACTTGCACGTTTCGGCAACCTCCATGCTTGCTATTATCGCTGGCGTAAAGGAGGGATTGCCTAACACCTTTTCCACCCCCCTGACTTCACTGCGCTGGCCATATATCTTCTGGATTGTCTGGTCCCCTGGCAATTGGGTGGTAATCTGTCCATACCAGCCACCAATAGTTCCGTGAATTAGAGGAATCCCCAGTGTTTCACAGGTTTCTGCCAGCTCAATCCGTGTAGGTATGTTATCCAGGGCGTCTACGGTAACGTTAACATCGTGGAGAAGTTCCACGCCATTGGCTTTTGAAAAGGCATCTTTAATAGGTATTAAATGTACAGCAGGGTTTATATCCCTCACCCTTGCTTCTGCTACTTCTGCCTTGGATTTACCCAATACAGAGATGTTGCATAATATCTGGCGGTTCAGGTTATGTTCTTCGAATACATCAGGATCAATAGCCTTTATATTGCCAACACCAAGCCGGGCCAGCTCTTCAATAATATATCCTCCTAACCCCCCGCAACCGATAACGGCAACCTTACTCTGGAATAACGTTAATTGCTGTGCCGTCGAGATGGTCTGCCTGTTCCGCTGATAACGGGAAGGCAATATATTCAATTTAAGGGCTGTCTCTTCTACCTGACCGAATGTTAAGCCAAAATGTTCTCCGGCCTCTACCTGTGCCTGCCAGGGTAATAAATCCCCCTGAACGTGAGTCAGCAAGAAATCGTGTAATGCTTCCATGTCATCCTCCTCCAACCGGGGGGAAAAGGTCTATCGTATCCCCGTCAGAAAGTGTATCGTGTATGTCGGCATGGTGACCATTGACAAAGATTAAGGTTACTTCCTTTTCGGGAATCCCGAGTTCTTTAATAACCTGGTCAATCGTGACACCAGGACTAAATTCGAGGGTTTCTATATCGAATCGTCCTGTTCGCAGCGTGGCGAATAGTTTTATTGTTATGCGCATAATTATACTTTCCAAGAGAGAATATCATAGAGCAAACCCAAAAACAATTCTCTGTTCCCATCCACTACCCTGTTAAAACTGTGAGGTAAACCCAATCACACCGGTCTGGCAGGTTACTTTTTTGTAATACGCTACGTTCAACAGGCTTCCCGTCGAGGAGCATCTCCTTGCATCCTTTCCAGAAATTATCAGGTTGTTTTGTCAGGAAAGCTGAAAGTTCAGTAGATTTCACGAAAATACCTCTTTTTAGAAGAAGGGGGCCCAGCTCGTCAATCAGGAGGTTATAAAGTTTTAAACTGATTAACCCTTCTTTGCTCAGATAATTGCTATGCTTTTCTTCATAGGTAATTGAACTCCTCAAAGATGAGTATACTCCCTCGCGCCTCATGGTGGCCCCAACTAAACCGGGCATGGCGGCAGAAAGGGCAAGGCTGGAGCCATCTTTAATGATGGCTGATTCAATATCATCAACGGGTTTTCCATCAAGGAAGATGGTGCTGATCCTTCCCGTGGCATATTCAAAAGTTAGCCCTAATTGTTCACAGAGCAAGGCTTTAATGCTAATACCTACCCTGCATTTTACCATGAATCCACCTTGCAGGATTTCAAAATATTTTGGAAATATGGCAGGTTCAATCAATAAACATAGATTCTTTAAATTATTGGTAAATGTATTTTTATTTTGCACCTTTTTTCCTGTTTTTATATGAAAGGAAAAGGAAGAAGCTTCTCGCTCAATATGCCTCTTCCTTTAACTTAAATCATAGTTATTGCTTACCAGTTAAATACCTTATCCAGATCCTCATCCCTGATCTGAAATGTCACATTATGAGGCAATAATGGTTGTGTTTTAAAGAATGGAGGCAAGCGGTCCTGTTCTTTTGTAAAGCCTGCCCTTATATTAAAATCCCTCTCCATTTTCAGAACCTTTTTCCCAAGCTCCACTACATCATCGGCCATTAAGTTGAGTCCGTAGAAGGCATTGATCAAATCAAGCAAGGCCTGGAAGGTTTCGGGTTGGTCCATAATAGCAAAGGCGATAAACAGGCACATGCCTGTGGAGTCAATAGCAGCAGTTGCAATCTGGAGGTTTCTGGAAAGGTCTATCTGCCCTTCTGGTTTTAGAGGATCCACAAAACCTCCTACCTTGAGGATGTTTGTGGCTACTGCATACCCTGCAGTATGGTCAGCTCCCATCGGGGTTGTGGCATAGGTTACACCAATACCCTGTACTGCCCGTGGATCATAGGCAGGCATAGCCTGGCCCTTGACCACAGGAACTCTCTCCACGCCGAATACTCTGCCTGTTATGGCTGCTCCGCTTCCGATTATATGTCCTAAGGGTGTACCCTTACCAACCTCTTTTATCAGGTTGATAGCACCATCAGCATCACCGAATTTAAGGAGGCCGGCTTCCATGGCTACTCCGATGGTAGCACCCATCTCTATTGTATCCAGTCCTATATTATCATCGAGAAAGTCCAGCATAGCAATCTTGTCCAGGTCATCTATTCCACAGTTTGCGCCATGTGCCCAGACAGTCTCGTATTCAGGCTGTTTCGTCAGGTAATGGCCATCTTTATCGTTATAGATACCGGAGCAACGGATGACGCAGCCGCTATGGCAAGCATGGGTTGCCACTCCACCGCGCTCAGTTTCTAATGCTGCCTGTGTCTCTCCGCTTATCTTTGAAGTCCCTTGAAACCTTCCTTCTTTGAAGTTGTAAGTAGGATAACCTCCAGCTTCGTTAAGGATATTCGCAAGGATGTTTGTACCATAGGCAGGCAAGGCTTCCCCTGTTACCCCGTGTTTCCTGAGACCATCTGTGAATACCTTGTTCGCTTCTCTAAATTTCTCAGGTTCTTTTGGCTGGCGCATCTTCATGTCTCTATCATCAAGGACAATAACCTTCACACACTTTGAACCCATTACAGCTCCCACGCCACCCCGTCCTGCATGCCTTGTCGGTCTCAATTCAGTATCGGTGCAGGCCACCGATGCAGCGTTCAGCTTCATCTCTCCTGCAGAGCCGATAGAAATGCAGGCAATTTTTTCGCCAAACTCCTTTTTCATTTTTTCCACTGTATCGTAATTACCCAGCATCTTGAGGCTATTATCGGTTGTGATACGAACGCCATCTTTGTTGATGAATATTTTGTAGAGGTCATCACCCTTGGGTTTTCCTTCAAGTACGATGGCCCCATAGCCCAGTCTGGCAAGCGCCTGGGATGGTTGTCCTCCAGCATTAGACTCCTTAATACCACCGGTCAGAGGACTCTTGCATCCCACAGAGATTCTTCCTGTCATGGAACCTGCAGTTCCACTCAGAAGACCCGGGGCAATAACAAGCTTATTAGCGTCGCTTAGTGGGTGACAGTCAGGCGGTACCTCCTTTGAGACTATGGCAGAGGTAAGTCCTCTTCCTCCTAATCCAGCATAATCACCGAAGGGAACTGCAGTGACTTTCGGGCCCCCTTCGGTTCCCATATTAATTCTCAAAATCTTGTCCATAGCTTCCCCTCCTTAATTATTTTTTGAATTTCTTCCAGTTTTTTGAGCCGATATAGAGAAGTAAAGAAAATCGAACAATAATATCATAAAATTACAGTCCGTATCCCGTTCAAAGTGTACACCATACCAATATTTTTGCAACAGAAAACTTTTGTCCTGAAAGCGTTGACTTTCATACCCGCTATTTTGTGAGGATCCCCCCTCCTCCCGAATAAAAGATGCCTGCCACTGCCCCTGTTATGAAGCACGCCACATTTGAGGCAAGAAGCGCCCATAATCCGAGGATAGAGATATCTTTTGTTCGTTCAGGGACGAGGCTTGATGTCCCGCCAACGAATATTGCAAGGGATGGTATATGGGCAAATCCACAAAGTGCATAGGTTGCAATCACTATGCTTCTTTGATACATAATCTTTCCTTCTTTTACCAGAAGTGCAAGGTCCTGATATGATTTTACCTCTGTCTCTATAATCCTTTCCCCTATAATTTTTGCTATTGCCGGGGCGTCTTCATAAGGCACCCCCATGGCGAGGGTGAATGGGTAAAAGAGGTATGTTAAAAGTGTATGGAGGGTGATATCTATATTTGTCTTAAGCATTGAACCTGTCAATTTCCCCAGATAGAGCAGGCCTGTATCAACAAGGGAGATTAACCCGATAAATGCAATTAAAAGTGCACCTATACTCACGACCATTTTAACCCCGGTCAGGGAGCCGTTTATGATTGCCTCTATTGCATTACTTGCCTTTGCATACTCTACCTTTACCACCTTCCCAAGGGTCAAAGGCTTCTCTGTTTCAGGGATTACTACTTTACTCGCCAGTATCGCCGCAGGCGCCAGAAGGATTGAAGCAGAGATGAGGTGACCTGCTACTCTCGGGAATGTATCGGATAGTATGATTACATAAAGTCCGAGTACGCTCGATGCGATTGTCGCCATCCCTGTTGTGAGCACAACCATTAATTCTGATTTTGTCATCGCTTTGAGATAAGGCCTAACAGTCAGATTGGATTCTATTCCAAGAAAGATTTGAGCTGATGCACATAGCGCCTCTGCACCGCTAATCCCCATAACCTTTACAAACACACGGGCAAAGATATGTATGATTTTTTCCATAATACCGATGTAGTAGAGAAATTCCATCAATGCGGCAAAAAAGATAATCGAAGGGAGTGCTTGAAAGGCAAGGATAAAACCGAGTGAGCCCTCTTTGCCGGGGGTAATTGCAAGCCTTCCAAAAACAAACTGCGTTCCCGCAAATGAGCTGTCAATGATCTTCATTGCAAAATCATTAAGAAACAGGAAAAATTTCGTACCCACAGGGATAAGAAATATAAAAAGGGCAAAGGCAATCTGAAGTAGTATCCCCCAGATAATAACCTTTAAACTTATTTGCCTTTTATTTTTTGAGAACAGAAACAAAAACCCGATGAAAATCAGGATTCCTAACATTGATACAAAATTGTAAATACCCACCGGCATACTCTCCTAAAGGAATGTATGTGCAGTTTAGGATAACAGTAATTAAGATAATTGGCAAGCAGAGAAATAATAAACCAGTAAGCAGTAGGAAGTATGCAGTAGGCAGGTTAAAAACCAGCAGACAGTAGGAAGTAAACAGTATGAAATTGCTGCTTACTGCTTACTCCATACTACCTACTGTTGCTAAAGCAACCGATACGGCAATGCCCTCTTTGCCCACTCACTTTGCGGATATTCTTTTGTAAGCCTTTCGTATGCTTGTTTCAAGGGTTTTCTCTCATGTGTAGTTTTAAAGTTACTCACTCCGTGTAAATAGACTGCTTCGGGTGCGGCACCACTTTTTGGATAATCCTTCAAAATCTTCTCAAGGTTTGAGATTGCATCCTTGAATTGATCAAGTTCAAAGTGGACCTTTGCGATGCCGAGTAGTAGTGAAGGGATCAATTCTTCAGGGGGAAGAAAGCCTACTGTCCGGTAATGTTCCTTGCCATTTTTGTCAAGGACTACAAGGGTGGGAGTCCATTTAATAGTAAAATCAGTAGCCAGTGGTTCTAAGTTGTATGGCACGCGTAGCGGTATGATGTTTTTTGTAATGAATTCAATCACATTTTTATCCGGATACGTAACTGCATCCATCTGTTGACAGCCAATTCAGCCGGGGTTGAAAAAATCGAGTAATACAGGTTTGTTTTCAAATCTCGCTTGTTTTTTGGCTGCCTTCATCTCTGTTTCCCATTTAATTTTATTCTCCATAACGCCCTCCTTTCATTGAACTTATTCTATAATTATAGTCATGATATGGGAAAATGGGAAGGGGGAAGCATAGCGCAGAGGGCAGAGAGCATGGAGTATAGCGTAAAAAGCTGGAGGAGGTTTTGCGGAGTGTTTTGTCTTTTTGGTCTATCTTGTCTATCTGGTCTATTTAGTAACGACAAGAGAGACTGAATAGACAGGACAGACGGTATTTTAAGGTTGATTAGTGAGAGAAACAGCGTTCCGGCCCACTATGTATTTTTCTACAGGTTGTGCATCACTGCTTACGGCAGTTCTACGCTGTCTTTAATTCTGATGTGCAATGAGGACAGCGCATTGCCCTGAGCGGGATATTTGAGAAACAGTATGGACATTCTTTTGTAGTCGGCAGTGCCGGCACCTCTTCCTTTTGACGTTTCATCAGGTTGATCTGTTTTACGAGCAAGAAGATGGCAAAGGCAACAATAATGAAGTCCAGCATTGTATTGACGAATAAGCCATAATTAATGGTGGCTGCACCTGCAGCTTTTGCCTCTGCAAGTTTGACGTAGGGTTTACCAGTGAGGTTGATGAAGAGATTTGAAAAATCTACCTTCCCAAGTAACAGGCCGATTGGTGGCATTACTATGTCATTCACGAGGGAGGTAATAATTTTACCAAAGGCTGCACCTATAATAATACCGATTGCCATGTCGAGTACATTCCCACGCATTGCAAATTCCTTAAATTCTTTTAACATGTTGACCCCCTTTATATTGTTTCCGTTATTAATCATTATCCAATTTTACTATAACAAAAAAACTTTAATAAGAAAAGCCCACCTAATTGTTTCTTATCTATTGTACTCCACGATAAGACCATCTTTACCATTTGCCCGGAGAGAAGCTTTACGTTATAATGTGAAATGAGGAAAAAGAGACCAAAAGAGTCGTCGGAGCCCGTTGAAAGGCATGATACAATACGGAAGTATATGAAAGCCATCCTTGAAGAGTATGCCCTATCTGCAAAAGACATATCCACGTATGCAAGAATTTCCGAGAAGGATGTGTGTGACCATCTTGAACATATCAAAAAAACAATGAACAAAGGTAACCAGCATCTTGTTGTTGAACCTGCTCAATGTGAGAGGTGTGGCTTTGTGTTTAAAAAAAGGGGTAGGTTGACAAAACCGAGTAAATGTCCCATGTGCCATAGCAGTTTAATCCACCCGCCACTTTTTTCAATCAGTACTGTCAGTTTAAAGTAAAGAGTAAATGGACTATCTTTTCTTGTATAGTCCTATAATCTGAGCCTGTGCGAGAATATGTCCCTTCATGGCTTTTTCAAGGTCGGCCTTTGCAGAGCTGGGGCTAATGTTGAGCGTGGTATCAAGGGCATACAGTTTGAAAAAATACCTGTGGGTGCCGGAAGGCGGGCATGGTCCTCCATAATTGTTTTTTCTAAAATCGTTTATACCCTGTATCGCGCCTTTCGGGACAGAGTTTTCTTTAATTTCTTTTGTTTTAGGGTCAATATTCCACATTACCCAGTGAACCCACAGGCCAACCGGGGCATCGGGGTCATCAACGATTAATGCGAGGGACTTCGCCTCTTTCGGAACATTTTCCATAAGAAGGGGTGGATTCATATCCTTTCCATCACATGTATACTGTCTGGGTATAGACCCGTTGTCCTTAAAAGTAGAACTTGCTATCTTAAGTTGATCCATCTTGCCCTCCTCCTTGCTTAACCCCTCTGAGAAAAGAAAAAACACTATAAGTAATGGTAAAAAATAGATTAATTTATATTTCATCCTTTCCTCCTTAACAGCTTTGTTTATAGTTGAATTATAGCAAAGTTTTTGATTTTTGGCCCTTTTTTTGATATAAATTAACTCCATACATGCAAAATGCCATAAGAAGAATATGGAAAGGAGAGGCAAAATATATAAAATTTATTTTGTATATCCCCCTTTTTTTTCTTTCTTATCTGTATGGTAAGTGCCTATTATTGAGGAAGTATATGTACAAAACCGGTATGATGAAAGTTGAGGAAGCCCCTATCCCTGTAGTAAGCATTGGCAACATTTCATTAGGGGGCACTGGCAAAACTCCAATAGTTGAAAAACTTGCAACAGAGCTTAAAAAGGAGGGTTTTAACCCCGGGATAATTACAAGAGGTTATAAGAGAAAAAGAAAGGGCATATTTTCTATAGATGCAGGCAAGGATAGCGCAGAAGATGTGGGAGATGAAGCTATAATGCTTGCAAAAAAAGGCCAATGTCCTGTGATTGTCAGCATCAATAGGGCACGGGCGATTGACGAGGGGATAAAAACATTTAAAATGGATGTGGCGCTGCTTGACGATGGTTTTCAATTGAGGAACATAAAAAAGGATATAGAGATACTCATACTCAATGGAAAAGAATGCGGGGAAAATAACGCACTATTTCCACTCGGTTTATATAGAGAACCATTTGAAAGGATTAAAGAGGCAGACATAATATTGGTGAATAAGGGTGACCTGGATAATGACACAAAGGATATAACTAAAGGCATACCAGCATTTAAAGTGAAATATAAACCGGCGTATCTCTACAATCTCAGACACAATCTTATTGCCAATTACAATTTTCTGAAAGGAAAAAACGTCCTTGTCTTTTCAGGGCTGGGTGATAACGAATCATTTTTTAACCTGTTAAGAGATCTGGGAGCTAATGTTATTCATGAGATTGCATATCCTGACCATTATGCCTATAAACAAAAGGATATAGAAAGGGGCTCATCTTTTGAGGATACAGATGTAATTGTAACTACAGAAAAGGATGCCGTAAAGATTGTCAACATGGAGGTCCCGGAAAATCTCTTCTACCTGTCAATAGAGGTGGTCATAGAGAGAGAACAGGAACTGCTGGAGCTGATAATGAAAAAGCTGTTAGCCCTTAGCCATCAGCCGTCAGCGAGAAGCAAAAAAGTAGAATAATAAAAATAGCTGAATGCTGAAAGCTGATCGCTAAAAGCTAAAAAATAAAGAGGTGGATATGTCAAAAAGAATCTTTATATTTGATACAACACTGAGGGATGGGGAGCAGTCACCAGGAAATACCATGAACACACAGGAGAAACTCCGGGTTGCCAGGCAGCTTGAAATCCTTGGCGTTGATATCATCGAAGCAGGCTTCCCGATAGCCTCTGACGGTGATTTTGACGCAGTCAAGAAGATTGCAGGTATTATCAAGGATAGTGAGGTTGCAGGTCTTGCCAGGGCAAATGATATGGATATTGACCGGGCATGGGAAGCGATAAAGAATGCCCAGAAGCCACGGATCCATACGTTTATCTCGACCTCCGATATCCATCTCAAACATCAGTTTCAGAAAAGCAGGGATGAGGTTTTAAAGATTGCTCTCAATTCCGTGAGGCGGGCAAAGAAGTACACGCCCAATGTTGAGTTCTCTGCCATGGATGCGACCCGAAGCGATTGGGATTACCTGTGCCGTGTCTTTGCCGAGGTTATTGATGCAGGGGCTGTTACTGTCAATGTTCCTGATACGGTTGGCTATGCTGTGCCTGATGAATTTGGCAAACTCATTCGCTATATCAAAGAACATGTCCCTAACATCTCTCATACCATCATCAGTGTACACTGTCACAATGACCTGGGGCTTGCGGTTGCAAACTCAATTGCCGCTATTCAAAACGGTGCCCGTCAGATAGAGTGTACAATTAACGGCATTGGCGAACGGGCAGGAAATGCCTCCCTTGAAGAGATTGCAATGATCCTGCGTACGCGCAAGAATATATTTCCCGCTGATACACGGATTGTCACTGAGAAGATATACCCCACAAGCAGACTGGTAACCTCTATCACCGGTGTTTCTGTTCAGCCAAACAAGGCAATTGTCGGTGCGAATGCCTTTGCCCATGAATCAGGTATCCACCAGGACGGCCTTTTAAAAGCAAAGTTGACTTATGAAATCATGACCCCCGAGTCTGTAGGGATATCGAAAAGCTCTCTTGTCCTTGGCAAGCACTCAGGAAGGCATGCGTTTCGTGACAGAATTGAAGAACTCGGGTATACCCTGAATGATAAAGAGCTCAACCTTGCCTTCAAGAGGTTCAAGACTCTTTCAGATATGAAAAAATATGTCTATGATGAAGATATTGAGATGATTATCATGGATGAAATATACAAGGTACCTGAGAGATACAAACTCGTATACCTCAATGTCAGTTGCGGGAATGTAACGATCCCTACGGCTACGGTGAAACTTGAGGTTGATGGGAACATATACCAGGACGTTGGTGTAGGAGATGGACCGGTTGATGCGACATACAAGATCATCAAGAAGATTGTAAAGACAAACAGCATGCTCGCAAAGTTTTCCGTTAATTCCATTACGAAAGATATGGATGCCCAGGGTGAGGTGTTCGTGAAGCTCGAAGAAAAAGGTCTTATTGCCATAGGGAAAGGTGCGGATACCGACATCATTGTGGCAAGTGCAAAGGCGTATATCAATGCCCTAAACAGGCTTGAATACATCAAAAACAAAAGGGTTGAGGTGAAATAATATGGGTATGACGATCACAGAGAAGATACTTGCGTCACATGCAGAAAAAAAGGTTGTAGAGCCTGGTGAAATCATTGATGCAAGGATTGACCTTGCCCTCGCTAACGACATTACAGCACCGCTATCCCTTGAAGAATTTGAAAGGGTTGGCGCTGAAAAGGTTTTTGATCGTGAGAAGGTTGTGTTTGTACTGGATCACTTCACCCCTAATAAGGATATACCTTCTGCAGAGAATTGTAAGAAGATAAGGGAGTTTTCAAAGAAGTATGGCATAAAATATCTATACGAGGGAGGGTCATGTGGTATTGAACACGCACTCCTCCCGGAAGAGGGACTTGTGGTACCAGGCGATTTAGTAATAGGAGCGGATAGCCATACCTGTACCTATGGAGCACTTGGTGCCTTCTCGACCGGTGTTGGAAGCACGGATTTAACCTACGGTATGGTTACCGGGCGTATATGGCTCAAGGTACCTGAGAGCATTAAATTTCTCTGCTATGGAAAGTGGCAGAGATGGGTTACGGGAAAAGACCTTATCCTCCATATAATCGCAACAATAGGAGTAGACGGTGCACTCTATGCCTCAATGGAATTTGAAGGGAAAGCCATATCTGCCCTTTCAATGGACTCACGTTTTACCATTGCCAATATGGCAATTGAGGCAGGGGCAAAAAATGGAATATTCAAGGTAGATGAAACCACCATAGCCTATGTGAAAGAGAGAGGGAAAAGACCTTATACTCTATTCGAGAGTGATAGCAATGCACGCTATAAAGATGTTTTTGAGATTAATGTGGCTAAGGTAGGGTTAAATGTTGCATGTCCATCGCTTCCATCTAATGTGAAGGGTGTTCAAGACCTGAAAAATATAAATATTGACCAGGTTGTAATCGGTTCCTGCACGAATGGAAGACTCGAAGATCTGGAGGTTGCATCCAGGATATTAAAAGGGAAAAAGGTTGCAAAATATACGAGATGCATTGTTATCCCTGCCACACCAAAGATTTTTTATGAAGCCATGAAGCGTGGGTATTTCGAGATTTTTCTTGAAGCAGGTTGTATAATATCACCACCAACGTGCGGTCCTTGTCTTGGAGGACACATGGGTGTGCTTGCTAAAGGGGAAAGGGCAGTAGCCACAACAAATAGAAACTTTGTTGGGAGGATGGGACATCCAGGAAGCGAGGTTTACCTTTCAGGCCCGGCAGTTGCGGCAGCAAGCGCCATAAAAGGGGAGATAGCCCATCCGGATGAAGTGTTGTAAAGCAGCTATCAGCAGTTAGCTGTCAGCCAATAGCTAAAAAAGGAGCATTGGAGCATTATACTGACGGCTGTGAGCTAATAGCTAAATAAAAGGAGTGAACATGATATTGAAGGGAAGGGTTTGGAAGTTTGGAGACAATATAGATACGGATGTGATTATCCCTGCAAGGTATCTTGCATATACAGATCCAAAGGTACTTGGGGAGCATTGCATGGAACCTATATCCCCTTCATTTCATAAAGAAGTGAAGAAGGGGGATATTATAGTAGGGGGGTTAAATTTCGGCTGTGGTTCTTCAAGGGAACATGCCCCCATTGCCATATCTGCCCTCGGTATACCCCTTGTAATAGCAAAAAGTTTTGCAAGGATATTCTATAGGAATGCATTCAATAAGGGACTTGCACTTTTAGAGGCAGATATAGAGAAAGACATTCGGGAAGGGGAATTAATAGAGGTTGACCTTTCTAAAGGGGTTATAAGATGGAAGAAAAAAGAGGTTAAGGCAAGGCCCATCCCGCCCTTTATGGTAGAGCTTATTAACGAGGGCGGATTGATAAACTATCTTAAAAAGAAACTGGAGGAATCAAATGAAAGAGTATAATGTAGCTGTTGTTGGCGCTACCGGTGCCGTTGGTAACGAGATGGTGACAACACTTGAAGAGAGAAGGTTTCCTGTAAGGAAGCTCACCCTTCTTGCCTCGTCAAGGAGTGTGGGGAAAACCTTAACTTTCAAAGGAAGGGGATTACCAATAGAGGAATTAAAGGAGGATTCTTTTAAGGGTATTGATATTGGACTATTTTCACCGGGTGGTGCAGTAAGCTTGAAGTTTGCACCTATTGCAGCAGCGAGCGGGTGCGTGGTGATAGATAACACATCTGCCTTCAGGATGGAACCCGATATTCCCCTTGTGGTGCCTGAAGTGAATGAACATGCGGTTGCAGGATATAAAAATAGGGGTATTATCGCCAATCCGAACTGCTCTACCATCCAGATGGTGGTCGTATTAAAGCCCCTCCATGATGCTGCAAGAATTAAAAGGGTTGTGGTTTCCACGTATCAGGCAGTTTCAGGCACAGGGAAAAAGGCAATATATGAATTGGAACAGCAGGTACTTGCTATATACAGCCAGAAAGAGATTGTGAAGAAAGTATATCCATACCAGATAGCATTTAACTGTCTCCCTCACATCGATGCCTTCCTTGAGAACGGATACACGAAAGAAGAGATGAAGATGGTGAACGAAACGAGAAAGATTATGGAAGATAGCATACAGGTCACCGCGACAACGGTAAGGGTACCGGTTTTTTATGGCCATTCCGAATCCGTAAATGTTGAATTCGAGAAAGATTTGAGTCCTGATAAGGCAAGAAAAATCCTGAGGAAGGCACCCGGCGTGAAGGTAGTTGATAATCCTTCAAAAAATAAATATCCCATGGCGATACATGCAGCAGGCAGGGATGAAACATTTGTGGGAAGGATACGGAGAGACGAGTCCATTCCCCATGGGTTAAACATGTGGATTGTGGCAGATAACATAAGAAAAGGTGCCGCCTTAAATGCAGTCCAAATTGCAGAGGTGTTGATTAAGAAGTATCTGTAGCAGTTTATAGCTCATAGTTCATAGTTAAAAGACTTTGCTAAGAGCAATGAGCTAAGAGCTAATTAGTTCATAGCAACTGCTTTACTACGAGCTATCAGCCAAGAGCTAAGTTCTATGAGCCATGAGCTATCAGCTACGAGCTATTCTTCATCGTGTTTATGTGGTTGCATTCGCTGGATAGCATCTATCTCGTCTTCTATCTCGTTAATTTCTTCTTTCATCCTAAATATTCCGTTTATTCTCTCTTTTATAAACGGGTCATCCTTGTTTAGGCTTTTTCCCAGAGAAAATTCCTCATAAACATATTCACCTATTTCTATGTATGATTTCTGCATGTTTCTCTGGATTTTTGTAATATCTATGAATTTCCTTTTTCCTATTTTTGCCTGTTTTTCAACATTAAATGTAATATCCTGGGCTGTCTCTCTCAGGGTTTTTAGCCCTTCCTCGGTTTTTTTCTTCAAATCATCAATAATAGCCATTCAATTCTCCCTTTGATCGTAATCTTATAATAAATATATGCATATAGATGATGGTTTTTCAAGTATATTGAAATAGTTATATCCTTGTGATACATTACGAATCAACAAAGATAAGTTTTTGCCACGAGAGCATTTGAAAGAGCGCCTTTATTTTTATGAATATTAGAAATAGATTAGAAGAAAAGGAAGAATACATATTATCTCCCTTTGCACAAAAAAGCAGTAAAACAAGGGGTAGAGTTAAACCTGAACCTGAATGTGACATAAGACCTGCATTTCAGCATGACAGGGACAGGATAACGCATAGCAAGTCGTTTAGAAGACTTAAGCACAAGACACAGGTTTTTTTATCTCCAGCAGGCGACCATTACAGAACAAGACTGACCCATACACTTGAAGTTGCCCAGATTGCAAGGACTATTGCAAAGGCTTTATCCCTCAATGAGGACCTTGTTGAGGCTATTTCTTTGGGACACGACCTTGGCCATACACCCTTTGGTCACGCAGGAGAAGACTCCTTGAATGAGATACATAAGGGTGGATTCAGGCATTATGAACAGAGCCTCAGGGTTGTTGATGTGCTTGAAAAGGATGGTAATGGTTTGAATCTGACGATTGAGGTAAGGGATGGTATCGTAAAACATTCAAAGGGAAAGGGGGAGATTATAATAAAAGACGAAGAGGATAAGCCTTTTACAAAAGAGGCTGAAGTTGTGAGAATAGCGGATATAATCGCATATATTAACCATGATATTGATGACGCAACAAGGGGAAACATTATCACAGAGTCAGACGTGCCGAAAGAATGTGTAGAATTTATGGGTAAAACAAGCTCAAAAAGGATAGACAGCATGGTCCGTGGTGTGATTTTTGAAACATTAAAGAATACGAATCTAAATTTAAGTATCAGTGAGGAGCTTGAATATCATATAGTAAAACTCAGGGATTTTTTGTATGAAAGGGTTTATGATAACCATATTGTTCATAATGATTTTATAAAGTGTTCCAAGATAATAAAAGACCTTTACCATTATTTTTTAAAAAACCCTGATGCCTTTCTTGAAGAAACAGGCAGAAAGGATTTCTATGATGAGCAATCGATATGTGTGTGCGACTTTATTGCAGGCATGACAGATAGATATGCCTTTAATCTTTTTGAAAAGTTTTTTCTTCCATTGCCGTGGAAGATGCCGGTGTAACGAGCCATCAGCAGTTAGCTATCAGTATTTAGCAATTGCTAAAATGCAAGGATGGATATCAAGGCAGGGAGCAAGGACAAATCAATAGGCGGTAAAGATTTTGCTGACGGCTGAAGGCTAATTGCTGTCAGCTTTAAGAAAGGGAGTTTAGATGATGGAAAAGGTTTATAATCCACATAAGATAGAGGAAAGATGGTATAGGTTTTGGGTTGAGAAAGGGTACTTTACAGCGGAAAATGGCTCTTCAAGCCCCCCATTCTCTATGGTGATACCTCCACCGAATGTTACAGGTTCGTTACATATGGGGCATGCACTGAATAATACCTTACAGGATATTGTTGTGCGGGTTAAAAGAATGGCCGGTTTTAATACATTATGGGTACCAGGAACCGATCACGCAGGCATTGCAACACAAAATGTAGTTGAGAGGAAAATTGCCAAAGAAGGGTTGACACGTGAACTACTTGGCAGGGATAAATTTATAGAGATGGTCTGGGAATGGAAGAGAAAGTCAGGCGGCATTATCATTGAACAACTGAAAAGGCTTGGCTGTTCATGTGACTGGTCAAGGGAGCGCTTTACTATGGATGAGGGGCTTTCGCGAGCAGTCCGTGAAGTTTTTGTGAGATTATATCGGGAAGGATTGATCTATAGAGGCAATTATATCATTAACTGGTGTCCGAGATGTAAGACCGCCCTTTCTGACCTTGAAGCAGAGCATGAGGAAACGAAGGGTTACCTCTATTATATAAAATATCCGCTGGCAGGAGGAGATGGATATTTGACTGTTGCAACCACAAGGCCCGAAACAATGCTTGGAGACACAGCTGTTGCAGTCAACCCTCAGGATGAGCGATACGAAAAATATATTGGAAAATCAGTGATACTCCCGGTGGTAGAAAAGAATATACCTGTTATAGGGGATACCTATGTAGATAAAGAGTTCGGAACAGGCGTATTAAAGGTTACACCTGCCCATGATTTTAACGATTTTGAAATAGGTAATAGGCATGGTCTTCAGGCGGTCAAGGTGATAGATGATGATGGAAAGATGAACGAGAACGCAGTCCATTACAGGGGGATGGACAGGTTTGAGTGCAGGGAGAAGATTATTGAGGAATTACGTACTAAGGGATTGCTTGAAAAGATAGAACCCTATGCCCTGCCTGTGGGAAAGTGTTACAGGTGCAAGACAGTTGTTGAACCTGCATTATCTTTACAGTGGTTTTTAAAGATGAAGCCCCTGGCAGAGCCTGCGATTATGGCCGTAAAAGCCCACAGGGTAAGTATAATTCCGGAGATGTGGGAGAAGGTTTACTTTGAGTGGATGGAGAATATCAAGGATTGGTGTATATCACGGCAGATATGGTGGGGACACAGGATACCTGTCTGGTATTGTGATAGATGTATGAAAACGTACGTATCGGTGGAGGATCTGAGTGTATGTGAGGATTGTAAGGGAGAGTTGAGACAGGAGTCAGACGTACTCGACACATGGTTCTCTTCGGGGCTATGGCCTTTTTCCACCCTCGGGTGGCCAGATAATACAGATGACCTTAAGACCTTTTACCCAACATCGCTCCTTATAACAGGATTTGATATACTTTTTTTCTGGGTGGCGAGGATGATCATGATGGGTATCAAATTTATAGGGGATGTACCTTTCAGGGAGGTTTATATTCACGCCCTTGTGAGGGACGCTGAAGGAAAGAAGATGAGTAAATCAAGAGGGAATGTGATTGACCCCTTATCAGTGATAGACAGATACGGAACGGATGCCTTCAGGTTTTCTCTTACAATGCTTGCAGCACAGGGTCGAGATATACTTCTTTCTGAAGAGAGAATTGAAGGTGTGAGAAATTTTGTGAATAAAATCTGGAATGCCTCAAAACTTGCTTTAACATTTTTAAAAGACCCTGCGTTTACCCATACAACAAAAAGATCATCATTCCTGCCAGACAGATGGATACGTTCAAGGGTAGAGAAGGTTATAAAAGAAGTGAAAGAAGATATTGATACGTATAAATTTAATGAAGCTGCGAATGTTCTCTATAACTTCGTGTGGCATGAATTCTGCGACTGGTATCTTGAACTTATAAAACCCAACCTCTATGGGAAGGTAAAAAAATATGATGATGGTATAACCAGATCAGTACTTTATGAAACCCTGCTGGATATATTAAAGCTCTTGCATCCACTGATGCCTTTTGTTACAGAAGAGATATATCAACGACTACCCCATCCTGAGAATGAAAGCATAATGGTTTCGTCCTTTCCGGTGTTTGATGATGCTCAAGTGGATGAAGAAAGCGAAGATCATATGGATATGATTATGGGGGTTGTGGATGTGATAAGGAACATAAGGGGGGAAACAGGGATTGCTCCAAATGTTAAGATTGAGGTGATAATCCGTGCAAATGGTTACCAACCTCTGCTTCAGGAGTATGAGTTCTATATTAGAGAGTTAGCAAGGATTGAACGTCTTGCCTTTACAGGTGATAATGCGCCTAAGAAGGCTGCAATTGGTGTGTATAAGGGGATTGAGGTATTTATCCCGATAAAAGACCTTATAGATACCTCTGCTGAACTTGGAAGAATTAAGAAAGAATTAGTGAAGATAGAAGAGGAAATAGAAAGATTATTTAATAAGCTTAACAATAGATTGTTTATAGAAAAGGCTCCACCTGAGGTAGTTAAGAAGAATGAATCAAATTACAGTGAGTTACAGGAGAAAAAAGGGAAACTAATTGCGAGCAAAAAGGTTTTGGAGAAATTGTCAGGGAATTAAATGGCTCTAAATTTTTCAGTTATAGAAACATTCATATCTGATTATCGGGAAATCATGAAGGACAAGACACTACTCAGGCAGGATAGGTATAAGATGATCGCCGGTCTTCGGGATAAACTTCAATCCTCGCTGAATGATTATGAGGCCTTTGAGGGAGAACTTGCTTCCCTGATAATTGATAAAATTGAGAAGGCAACCACTTATGAGGAGCTTGCGCAGTGTCACAAAAGGGCAGTGGTAATGGTGAAAAAGTTTTTTTTAGAGGAGGATAATGTTTCTGATGTCCATGACCTGTTTCGTATAATAAGAGACAGAATAACCATTGGGGTTTTGAAAATGGTGGAAGATGAAATGGAAAAAGAAGGGTTCGGCAGTCCCCCAACAGATTATGCATGGTTAGGCCTCGGTAGTGAGGGCCGCGATGAACAGACAATGATAACGGATCAGGACAATATGATTGTGTATGATGAGAAAAATGATATATTTGCGACGGATTATCTCAGAAAGGAATGTTATGAACATTATAAGAGTAAAGGGGATGATGGCGGGAAAAATATGCCTGCCCCAAAGCAACTCCTTGACTATTACTATGAGATGTTTTCAAAAAAGGCTGTAGATAGATTGCATGGTGTAGGATTTGAGAGGTGCAAGGGTGGCGTTATGCCTTCCAGCGATAGATGGAGAGGCTCAATAGGGGATTGGAGAAAAAGAATTGAGGATAGACTCACCCTTGAAAAGGGTATTTTTGAATCATTAGATGTTATAATCTTAACAGATGCCCGTCTAATAAGTGGTAGCCAGGAGTTGACAAATATGTTTTTAAAGGATTTTTTTAGTTCTTTGAGTGAAAATAAACATGTCATGAAAGATTTTATACAGTCTGCTGTTTTAATGCCGACCGCCTTAAGCCTTTTTGGTAATTTCAAGACTGAAAAAAGTGGCGAAAATAAAGACAAATTTAATATTAAGCTGACAGGTTGGGCCCCCCTTATAATGACTGTAAGAATGGCTGCACTGTCAAACGGCATATATGAAACAAATACGTTAAAAAGGATCCGATTGCTGAGGGGAATGAATGTGATTAAGAGAGATATGGAGGGAGACTTAATAGAAACCTACCTTGTACTTGTTAAGTTCAGGATAATGAACCAGATTAATAATAAGGTGGATGACGGCAAGGATACGAACTATTTAAGACCCGATATGCTTGGCCGTGAAGAACAGGAGAAACTCCGTAAGGCTATGAAGGTAGTGGAGGCCTTACAGAAATATATAGAAGAAATGCTGCTTTTCGGGCAGCCCATTTAAAGACTTGCTGTGCGCATAGCCTGCCCTGCTAAACCGCAGGTCTTGGCCAGGGCTTCGCAGCGCGGGGCCAGAGTGCTTTGTGCAAATGTGTTATCTTAGGGAGGTATAGATGAAAGTAGTAGAAATTATGAACAAGAATGTAGTAACCTGTCACCCTTCAGAAACCCTTACTGTAATAATTAACAAATTTGAACTCTTTAATATTGCAGGCATGCCTGTTGTGGAAAAAGGAAAACTCATTGGAATAGTTTGCCAGACAGATGTTCTCAGGGGATTAAAGTATGGAGGGAGTGCTCAGGAACTTATTGTGAGAGATGTGATGATGAAAGATGTAATTACAGTATCCCCTACCGAAGCCGCTGAGAATGTTGCAAAGATTATGGTAGAGAACCATATAAATAGAATACCTGTTGTTGAAAGTGATAACGTGATAGGTATTGTAACCAGGGGTGATATAATAAAGGCAGTAGCCGAATGCGGGTGATTTTAACTAAAGTTCGGGGTTCGGCGGCGTTCAGAGTTCGGAGTAAAATGGTGAACTGTGAACTGCGGACAAAATAAAGGGTGAGGTAAGATGAAGATAACAAGAGACGTGGTGGAATATGTTGCTCATCTTGGAAGGCTTGAGCTTGAACCTCATGAAATTGAACTTTATACCTTGCAGATAGACAGAATCCTCGAATATATGGATAAGCTTAATTCGATTGATACAAAAGATATTGAACCCACAAGCCATGTTGTGCCTGTTAGTTGTGTCCTGAGGGAGGATGGGGTAAAGAGTTCTTTTAGCATTGATGATTCAACTAAAAATGCACCCGAGAAAAAAGGGAATTTTTTTAAGGTGCCCCCGATCATTGAGGTAGAGGAATAAAAAAACCAATGAAGAATGAATAATGAAAAATTGTAAAGACTTTTCAATTCTTAATTCTACATTCTTAATTCTTCACTTTAGTGAAAAAAAGAAGGGATAACGTGGAAAAGCTGCTTGAAATGAACATTATGCAGACCAGAGAACTTCTTAAAAAAAGAGAGATTACTTCCGTTGAACTGACCCGTTTTTATTTAGATAGGATTAAAAAATATGATGGTGTACTTCTTACGTATATTAAACTCACAGAAGATGTAGCAATGGAGATGGCAAAAGAGGCCGATGGAAGGATTGCAAAAGGAGAAGATAAATGGCTTCTTGGTATCCCTTTTGGAATAAAAGATATTTTTTGCACCAGAGGCATAGAAACCACCTGTGCATCACAGATATTGAGAGGTTTTATCCCGCCTTATGATGCAACAGTAATAAAGAAGCTGAGAGAGGACGGTTTTGTTCATCTTGGAAGATTAAACATGGATGAATTCGCTATGGGTTCATCAACTGAGAATTCATCCTTTCAGACTACAAGAAATCCATGGGACCTTTCACGTATCCCTGGTGGTTCCAGTGGTGGTTCTGCTTCTGCAGTAGCTGCGGGATTGTGCATGGCATCTTTGGGGACAGATACCGGAGGTTCAATAAGACAACCTGCAGGTTTATGCGGAACGGTTGGTTTGAAGCCTACCTATGGAAGGGTGTCGAGATATGGTCTTGTTGCCTTTGCTTCTTCCCTCGACCAGATCGGGCCCATAACGAGAAGTGTGACAGACTGTGCAGTTGTTTTAAACGTGATAGCCGGGTATGACCCTATGGATTCTACATCCATTCCACAACCTGTACCTGACTACATGGAATATCTGGGAAGGGATATTAAAGGCATGAAGATAGGGATACCGAAAGAGTATTTTATAGAAGGCATGGAAGATGATGTAAAAAAGGCAATGGAAGATTCTATATCGCTATTTGTAAATCATGGAGCTTCGGTTGTAGATATTACACTTCCCCACACGGGATATGCTGTTGCAACCTATTATATTGTCTGCACTGCCGAGGCATCTTCTAATCTTGCAAGGTATGATGGGGTTAAATATGGATTGAGGGCAGAAGGGAAGGACATTATAGATATGTACAAAAAGACAAGGCTTATGGGTTTTGGAAAGGAGGTAAAGAGAAGGATAATCCTCGGTACCTATGTCCTTTCTTCCGGGTATTATGATGCGTATTATAGGAAGGCGGGTAAGGTGAGGACGCTTATCCGGCGGGATTTTGAAGAAGCCTTTAAACAATGTGACATCATATTGACCCCTGTTTCCCCGACAACCGCTTTCAAAATAGGTGAAAAGGTTGAAGACCCGCTGATGATGTATCTCTCAGATATATTTACCATCCCCATAAATCTTGCAGGGTTGCCTGCAATGTCCGTACCATGTGGCTTTGATGGTGCAGGGTTACCTATAGGGTTACAGATTATAGGTAAACCTCTTGATGAAGCACATATGCTGCAGGCGGCATATGTGCTTGAAACTGAAAAGAATGTTAAGAAGATACCTGACAGGTTTAAGGAATGAATAACCAATCACCAATGTCCAAATTTCAAGTTCCAAACAACATCAAATTTTCAAAGTCTTGATTATTGGAATTTATCTGGTTATTGTAATTTGGTTATTGGTTATTATTAATATTGGCCAACATGAATACAACAGGCAAGGACTTTGATGTCAGGAGATTCTTAACCGCCCTCAAGGGTATGGGTATTGATACCTATGTTTTTAACAGGAAAGATGTTCTAACCTTCTCATTGCTGCTAAAGGCAGTAAAGACATGCAGGAAATGTTCACTTGCAAATACGAGAAAAAATGTAGTATTTGGAGAGGGGAACAACATGGCGCGATTGGTATTTATAGGGGAAGCACCAGGGGAGGAAGAAGACTTACAGGGAAGACCTTTTGTTGGCAGGGCTGGCAAGTTTCTCGACCAGATGATAGAAAGGACTGGCCTGAGGAGAGATGAGGTATTTATATGCAATGTCCTTAAATGCAGGCCACCGAATAATAGAGACCCTGAACCTGAAGAGATAGAATCCTGTAAGGGTTATCTGCTATCCCAATTGAAAATTATTAATCCAAAGATTATATGCACCCTTGGCAGACATGCGTATAATGCGTTGTTCGGCGTTGATGAAAGGATTACGCGAATCAGAGGGGTCCTTACAGAATATAAGAGGACACCGTTACTGCCCACATACCATCCTTCATTCCTCCTTCGTAACCAAACCAGGGTAAAAGAAGTATGGGAAGATATGGAAAAACTGAAAAAACTGCTCAAAGATTGAGATATTAAAGAACTCTTTAAACCCAGCTATCCCCGATGGGTTCAAAAAGACTGATATTTGTAACTTAAATGCGAAAGGTTTAAGGCACTACAAACCCGCCTCCTACAGGTTTTTTCATCCCTATCCAATGAAATGCTTCTTCAGGTGAACCAAAATAGTGACATCTTCTAAATATATCCTTTACCTCGTTGGTATTGAGAAATGTAATAAATTGTTGAGCGAGTTCCTGTGAGCGGGTGTGCGCAATAATTGCCGCCTGTCCGCAACCGATCCTTTGTATTTGTTCGGGTCTTAACTTCACTGTTTCTACTTTATCAGGATACCACCCCTCAAGGAAATGAAAACCTATAATCGCATCGACATAGCCGAGAACAAGCCACGTTGCAAGTTTGTTGAAATCCTCCGCATGGGCTACCACATTCTTTCGGAATGCATCTCTTTCCCGTGCAGTGAAGTTCTTATCCACGATTTCCACGGCGAGCATTCCGATATATACGATTTCCGGATTTCCTATTGCTATCTTTAAAGAAGGCCGGGTAAGATCTTTTAGCTCTTTTATATTCTTCGGGTTGCCTTTCTGTACATTAATGCACGGTACTACATAAGCTAAGTTCGTTACCGAATCCGGAACCAATAAGCCTTTTGCCTTTATCTTCTCCATAATATCAGGCGAAGGAGAGACAAAGATATCGCCCTTCTTACTGAGGATTATTTGGCTGAATAATGTTCCAACCCCTCCATATACCACATGAACTTTTAACTCTGTCTTTTTTTGGAATATTTTTATGGCTTCCTCCGTGGGCAGCCTGAAGGCAGCGCCACAGAATACCATGAGATTTTCTCCTGCCACAGAGTTACTCGTTAGAATAAAAACGAGAACAATGACAGATAAAAAGAAATTCTTTTTCACAGGAACCTCCTCATTTTTTGAAAAGCTTTACATACCCTACCTCATCTACAAATGGTTCAGTACGAAGAATGCTATCGTAACGATACCAGATAGAAGTAAAGCCAGCTGAATAAAGCTGTTTTTCAGGTCTATGGTTCGGTGCAGGCCGGGGATGAGATCTGCAAGGGCAATATAGATAAAACTTGCCGCTGAAATGGCAAGGACGTATGGTATGGCAGCCTGCGCTGTCTTGAGGGAAAAATAGGCGATCACTGCACCAAGCAACGAGGCAGCCTGCGAGAGAAGGTTGTAAAAAAATGCCTTTTGCCTTGTATAGCCGCTTTCAAGGAGAATTGCAAAATCACCCATTTCCTGTGGAATTTCATGGGCAAAAACAGCTACAGTGGTTGCTACCCCGAAAGATCTATCTGTCATGAAGGCCACAGCAATAACGACGCCATCCACAAAATTATGGAAAGCATCCCCGAAAAGGATGAGAGTGCCCGCCCTTGTATGGATATCACAGTTATCATCGTGACAGTGCCGCCAGATCACCGACTTTTCGAGGAGAAAAAAGAGTAAAATACCGAAAAGTATGGTAGCCGAGGTGGGGAGTGTGGAAGAGAGCATTAATGCCTTCGGTATCATACCGAGAAAGGCTGCCCCGAGTAGCGTTCCAGTGGCATAGCTTACAAGAGAAGAAATAAGCACCCGGCTTTTACTTTTAGAGCAAAGTAGCACAAATGATGTCCCCACAACTGCCCCAATACTTCCCAGCAGGGTAAATGTAATGACCCATGATAAAAGTGTCATTTATGCATACCTCCTCATGTACCCATTTTCTGTCTTTCTACCTCCGATTCCTCTGCCGGATGCGGCACTGTAATCGGTTCTATTTCACTGTTACGATATCTCTCTATAACCTTGCGCACTGTTGAATCTGCTTCTGCCTTGTAAATCTCGATAAAATTTTCTTTCAGCATATAAAAAGAGATCTCCCCAATCTTAGGGGTAAAGACGAGGTCCAGGTTGTGTTTTATAACGGCCTTTATTACCTTTACCCCTATGTGTATGCGATTCTTTTCACCGAGAAACTCGTTGTAATAGAAATCTTCTATCTCTGCTCCCCCTTTGTCGTCCAGTTTCAGAATGATGAAATAAGGCGCTCTACCAAAGTGGCCATGGATCTTTGAATCTAATCCGGAAATATCACTGACCGGGATAATGGCTGACACAGTATCTTGTTTTACAGGTTCAACATGGACAAAAACCGATTCAATCTGGCTGTAATCCCTTGATACGAGATCTTCGATGTTATCTGCAAGTTCATGTGCTTTGTATACGGAGACCGAGGGACCTGTTGCGATGTTACATTCTACCATTTTGAATGGCCCGGACTGGCGTATCTTTACATCACCCACGCCTTTAACACCACCGACGGCAGATATCTTATCCTCTATCTCTGCCTGTAGCTTTGGGTCGAGGTTTGCATCCAGAAGGATTAGAATCGGCTTCCATACGTTTTTCGCACCGAGCCTGATAATGAGCAGGGCAATGAGCATCACAATAGAACCCTCGATGTAGGGAATCTTTGCATGGGCTAAAAGAATGCCTGCGAGAACGACCAATGAGGTGCCAATATCGAGAAACGCCTCGGATGCATTAGCCAGAAGTGCCCCGGAATTGATTGAAACGCCTGTTTCTTTTTCCATCTTTGCCACAAAATATGATGCGGCAACGGATATGCTGCTTACCAGGACCGGCAGCACCGGGAATGCGTGGTGAGGAGCCAGGAGAAAAAGCTTTCTGTATCCCTCAGCCAAGTTTTCAAAACCGGCCCATACGACAAGAACGCCAATTACAAGGGTAACAAAGGTTTCGGCTTTATATAGCCCGTAGGGAAATCTCGCGCTCTCCTTTCGGGAGGCAAGCCAGAGTCCAAACCAGGATGCAAAAATAGCGAGCACGTCAACGCCGCTGTGGAAGGCGTCTGCAATGAGGATTCTGGAGTCAAAGAGATAGCCGGTGAAAAATTTTGCAACCGCAAGGAGGAGTATGGCAATAGTTGCGGTTATGGCTACTCTTTGACCCCGTTTGAGCGACTCAATGTGACTATTTGTGCTTTCCACGGCTCACCATACAAACTGCTATTCGATTTTCAGAAATTGACGGGCCATAAAAGAACCGCACTGCGGACATTTTCTCTGAAAACAGGGGATACCCGGCTCATGGGGGACTACAAGGCCGCATTGAGGACAGATACAGTTCGTAGGGGGGCCACCTTGCCCAAAACCTCCCATCCCTCTTCTTTTTCCTGCCCTGCCTTGCTTGTTGATTCTGGCAAAGCCACTTCCCTTTCTGAAACCAAATGGCACTCATTACCTCCGCTTAATATATTTTTATGTTAAACCTCTATGGTCCGCCCTACCTTAATATCAATGAAGTTTTCCTTGTATGACTCCTTAAAGATTTTCGCAGCATCTTCGCCCGTACAGTGGCCTGGCCCCACATATTCTACATCTAACTGCCTGAATTTTTCATTGATATGTTTTATTTTATTGATAGGCTCATCAAGGAGATGAAAACCGCCCATCA
>Ga0172364_10000184_pt1 | contig 40151 bp, 44 predicted proteins | sample LakKivSesite10cm_FD_114545 | JGI IMG/M metagenome (GOLD analysis project Ga0172364, IMG submission 114545) | Sediment microbial communities from Lake Kivu, Rwanda - Sediment site 10cm | ecosystem: Environmental > Aquatic > Freshwater > Lake > Sediment | place: Rwanda: Western Province, Lake...
ATGTTGTAAACAAGATGAAAGAAATAAACGAAAAGCTAACAAACCTGTCTAACAACGTAGTTTCTTTCGAATCCAGAATAAGATTCTTCGAAGTTTTGGATGGTTTGATTAGGGTAGATAACTCAAAGGATATTAGTTTTTACTTAAATGAACTTGAGAAATTAGCTTCGAATATGAAAGGCGCTGGAGTTTGGGACAGCAATCGAGAAAACTTAACACTTAATTTGTTAAGGGATATATCTGAAAACTGGAGAAGGTATGGCTATGAGGACGTAGCTCAGTTGTTTGACAACGAAATAACCAAGATAAAATCCATGGAAACGCATAAATACATGTTAAAATACTGAAATTGGTGATAATATATTAAATACATTTGTTAGCAAGACAATTAAATGTGAAATATTCCAGTTAACTAAAAAGAAATTGAAAATTCTAAATAGCGAATGGAACAGTTATCAGGATTTTATAGAGCTTGAAAAGAATGATTGCGACTGGCTAACTGATAAAATTCCAATTTATTTTTCTTATAAACAACAAGCAAGATGGTATTGGAATAAATTCAAAAAACAAAAATTTCCAATGTCATTATCTAATCGGGATTTGAAATTAAAAGAAAATGATAATAAATTATCCAAGCATTGGGCTAAGATACCTGTGAAATCCAAAAGAGGTGGCATTTGGCTACCAATAAAACCTCATTGCGAATTTCCAGAAGATTTTAAATTATGTGAAAGTAAGCTGATTAAAAAGAATAATGATTTTTGGTTATACATTGTTGTTAAAAAAGAAGTAGAAATCAAAAAATCATATTCATCCATTCTTGCTATAGATATTGGTGAAAAGGTATTAGCAACCGTGTTGCTGAATGGAAGACCGATATTTTATGGTAGGGAGATAAGAAGCATAAGAAGGCATTACGCTTGGTTAAGAAAAAGACTAGGAGAAAGAAAATTGTTAAAAATAATCAAGAGAATTTCAGATAAAGAGAAAAGGATAGTTGACTTGAAGCTCCATGAAATCTCCAAAGCTATAGTAGAATTAGCAAAAAATACTAACTCTTTAATAGTTCTTGGAGACCTAAAAGGAATCGGAAAAACAGCTAAAGGAAGAAGATTTAATCGAATTGTTTCAAACATGCCTTACGACAGACTAACAAAGTATATCGAATACAAGGCAAACTGGTTTGGAATAGCAACTGTAAAAATGAAAGAGAATGAGACATCTAGGACATGTTCTAGATGTGGATATGAGGACATTTCAAATAGAAGAACTCAAGGATTATTCAAATGTAAGAACTGTGGCTATGAAACAAATGCCGATTTTAATGCTACTAAAAACATAGAAAAGAGGTCTTTGAGCTATATGCTTAAAGACGGGGCAGTGCTTTTGCCCATGAGTTGTCTTGAGCAACAAGCACAAGAAAATATATCTTTTTGTGCAAAGCAGTTGAAGTATTAACATGTCTAAAATTTTTTTCGTATTCTTGATTTTATTTTTTCTTATTTCTATCGACGTCGTATCGGCAGATTATAGTATAGATATCATAGAGTATTCAAAGGAATTATTAATTGAAAGAGGATGGACAAATTATTTCAATGTTGTTGTAAAAAACATAGGAGATTTAATCCTTAACAACGTCACTATATATTTTGATGGTGAATTTCCACAATGGTTCGAAGTAATAACCAACAATACAGATGTTTTGCAAATAAGTGAAAATTCAAGTTTTATGGTTAAGTTAAGCGTACCTCTTGGCGCAGAAGCAAAGTCCTACTCATTTAATTTGTATACAAAATCTAAAGAAATTACAAGCAGCAAGACGTTCACACTTAAAGTTTTCGATTCAAAAACAGGCATGATGCTTTACCAAGTGCAGAAACTAGAATTAGAGATAGAATATATAAGGTTGAATGCAACAAAAGTAGAAAACTCTGGAAAGAATGTTTCAAGCGTTATGGATACTTTAGACGATGCAAAGAATTATACAGACGCTTCAAAAAATTATATTAACAACGAAAAGTTTCAGGAAGCAACAGAATTGATGATAAATGTAGAGAATTTAATTAAAAAAGCTAATTATGATCTGTCAATAGCACCACCAAAAATACCTCCTTTGAATACTGGTTATTCATTCTCATACGACTTGTTTATAATAATACCTATAATAGCAGTCGCAGCACTTGGTTTTTATGTTTTAAAATTAAGAAGCAGAACCTTGATAAAACCGCCATCTGCTATAAAGAGTGTTTTATTGGAAGAGAAAAGGCCTAATTTACTGGAAACTCAACTGAGCGAGGCTGAAAATTCCAAGAAGCTAGTTGAAGACGAATTTAAAGAAAATTTAATATCCAAAGAAAGCTATGATGAATTAATAGAAAAGTATGAAAAAACAATCTCAGACTTGAAGCAAGAGATTGAAAAGAAGAAAGCGTCCCAGTGATAAAATGAAAAAGGAAACAAGGATTATCGGAGTGGTTTCAGGCAAAGGTGGGGTAGGCAAGACTACCATCACCGCCAACATAGGTGCTTCGCTTGCTTCAAAATTTAAAAAGGATGTTGTTATAATTGATTGCAGCTTATCAACATCTCACTTAAGCCTCTCTTTAGGAATGTACTATTGTCCTGTGACCATTAACAATGTCCTAAGAGGGGAGAAGAATATTTTTGAAAGCATGTACGATCACCCAAGCGGAATGAAAATAATCCCTGCTTCGTTGCATTTGAGAGAGGTAGAAGGTGTTGATATAACAAAATTAAAGGATGTTATAAAGGATCTTAACGGAAAGGTTGATTTCATATTTCTAGACGCTCCTCCAGGTCTAGGGAGAGAAACCTACGCAGCAATTCATGCAAGCGAAGAGATTATACTTGTTACAAATCCTAACCTTCCTTCGGTTTCAGACGTAATAAAGTGTAGAGAAATAATAAAAGATGTTAAGAAAAAACCTCTTGGCATAGTTTTGAATATGGTTCAAAGAAAAAGCTATGAACTAACTAAGAAAGAAATTGAAGAATTGACAGAAATACCAGTTATAGCATCTATTCCACAGGATAACAACATCCACAAAAGCCTAGCGAATAAAAAGCCGGTTGTTATGTTCATACCAGGATCAAAATCCAGCAAAGAGTTTACAAGATTTGCAGGTTGGTTTATAGGTGAAAAGAAAAGGGAATTCTTTCCTTTATTCTTTAGCAAAAAATAGATTTTTAAAAACAGCTTGCCAAATATCTATATGGTCGTTGAAATAACAATTGATACAATAATATTATTTTTAGCTTTCGTTGTTGTAGTATTCGTCCTTTATAAGACTTTCAAACTACTAATAAGAGCTTCTTTAATAGTCGTTGCAGCATTCACCTTCCCTTGGATTGCTCAATATATAGGCTTGCCCATAAAAGCTAGCATGGAAGTAGGAACCACTTTTGCGCTTGCTGGATTTGGCCTATTTCTAACTTATGAATTCTTCAATTTCATTGTCCAACTCTTCAAAATTTTAACATGGCCTTTCAAAAAGAAGAAAGTGAGTTAATGGAAATAGAAATAAAGAGAAAAATCATCCATGCTTTGGGTGTTTATTCCATACTTCTAATTCAAATTTTTGGTAGAACCAACGCCGCTCTCATAATGCTGTTTGTCACCATAGCTGGCTTTCTGCTGGCTGAATATAGGAAAGATAGGAAAAAATACAAAATCATAAAAATAAAGCCGATTGACGATTTTGAAGAAGTTGTAGAGAATGAATTCAAAACTGTTGAAAGGAGAAATAGCCTACCGTTCAAAGGTGCCATAGAGTTTGGTTTGGGATGTTTTATGGCAACTATTTTATTTAGAGAGACCATAGCAATAGCCTGTATAACAGTGCTAGCTTTGTCAGACTCCATGTCAACTCTAGTAGGTTATTATTTTGGAAAGCACAAACTACCCATAAACAAGAAGAAGACGTGGGAAGGAAGCACAGCATTTTTCATAATATCTTTTTTCATACTAACATTTTTTACAAGCCCGTTAAACGCCTTTATTTTAAGTTTAATCGTAACTTTCGTTGAAATGCTTCCTTACTTCGATGATAATCTTTCAATACCTTTGGCGCTTGGAATAGCGATGATTTTACTTTTGTAGAAAACTATATAAATAATAAGAGAGTAAGTGTTTTTATGTTAGCTCAATTCGGTGGTGATTTATTATCAACCATAATAACTTTTATTTTCTTTTTAATAGTTGTTATCTTCGGTCCTAGATTAATGACCACACAGACTATTCTAAAGTTAGAGCAGGAAGCAACCGAACTAGAAGGAATGGCTGAAAAGTCTAAAGGTTATATATTAAAGTCCCTCTCTAAAAGGTCAGACTCTAAACTAAAAGAAAATGTCAGTAACTTTTTAGAATTTTTTGCAATAGAACCTGTTTCAATAGACCCCTATGGAGTAATTAAAAAAATTGACCTTATAGTTAAAAATTCTGATCAAAGATTTAATTATTTTGTAAATCAGATTGCTCCTGATTTTTCAGAAGTTAAAAAAAGAGACATTAAAAATGCTTTAGAAGGAGCAATGATGACTCACCAAGTCGCAAAAGTGGTTAGGCATTATTTAGAATTAATAAAGAAATATAAGATGTTTCAGTTAGCAATGATAATCCAAATGCAACTACCTTTGATAACTAGAACTGCAAAAGCTGCAATGCATGCAACCCATGCCTTCGTAGATGGTATTCCAATAGGTGATGGGGCGGGAGCTTTAACAGCAGCAAACCTAATGAAAGGAAAAGTAAAAACATACAAAGAAGACGAATTTTCTGTAGTTGAGACTAGTATTGCTGGAAGAAAAGTTTGGGTTTCAAAAGCAGAGGGTCCAGGAGCATCAACAGGATACCCAGGAAAATTCTTGACTAAATTCTTTAGAACTCAAAAGATTAACAAAATAATCACAATCGATGCGGCATTAAAATTAGAAGGCGAAAAATCAGGGTCAATAGCAGAAGGCGTTGGTGTTGCAATGGGAGGAAGCGGTGTCGATAGATATGAGATAGAAGAGGTATCAGTTAAAAATAATATTCCGTTGGATGCTGTTGCAATAAAAGTATCTGAGGAAGATGCCTTGATGCCTATGAAAAAAGAGATTTTAGACTCAGTCCCTAAAGCCATAGAAGCTATTAAAAAGGCTGTTTTAAGAGCTAGTAAGAATGATAAGATAATGATACTGGGTGTAGGGAACACTTGCGGCATTGGCAACGACGCTAATTCTGTTGCTAAAACTGAGGAAAAAATAAAAAGTCATATTAAGAAAAGTGAAGAAAAGAAAAAAGAGAGAAAAGTAATAAAAATCTAAAGGTTTATAAATTCTCAAAACACACTTTCAAAAGTGATTTTATGGGACTAAGACCAGGAAGGTGTTATCATAAATTAAAGAAAAAACCTTACACTAGAATATCGATACACAAACCTAAAATAAGCTATGTTAAAGGCGTACCAGCAAACAAAATCCACCAATTCGAGGTTGGAAAGAAAGGCAATTATCCTTTAAAGTTCTTCTTAGCGGTTGAAGGAGACGTCCAAATAAGGTCTAATTCACTAGAAGCAGCCAGGGTTACTGCAACCAAATATCTAACCAAACATCTAGGTGAGACTGGGTTCTTTTTAAAAATCCTAGTCTACCCTCATCATGTTCTAAGAGAAAACTCCATGGCAACTGGCGCTGGAGCTGATAGATTCTCTGAGGGAATGAGACATAGTTTTGGAAGACCTATTGGTCAAACAGCTAGGGTTAGAAACGGACAAAATATAATGCTTGTTCAAGTACCTGAAAATGCTAGAGAGATAGTGAAAGAAGCCTTGAGAAGAGCAACTACTAAACTGCCCGGAGAATGTAGAATGGTGGGGTAAGATTAATATTCTTTCTATTTAATTTAAGAATTAGAAAATAAAAATATTAAATAAATTTGTGATTTTATGACAATTCTTAGAGATGAAAGGGGGAGATTTGTAAAGGGTTGTATATCCATAAGAAAGGGTAAGTGTCTTAGCGAAGAGCAAAAGAAAAGATTATCTGAAGTACAGGGGGGTCAACATCATTCTCCATCTACTGAATTCAAGAAAGGTTTAATACCTTGGAATAAGGGAAAAAAATGGTGGACTGAGGAAATTAGAAAAATGCAAATCGAATCTAAAAAAGGAACTCATTTTAGTCCAAAAACAGAATTCAAAAAAGATGATCCTAGACTTTTAGGAAATAAGATTAATTTAGGAAGAAAGCATACTGATGAATGGAAACTCAATGCTAGTGAGAAAACAAGGATACGTTGGAAAAATAAAGCGTTTAGAAGAATCTTTTCAGAGAAAATGAAAGCTCACTGGCAAAATCCAGAATACAAAGAAAGAACTATAAAAGCAACATTAAAATCACTAATGAAAAGACCCACATCTTTAGAACAAAGATTCATAGAGATAATAAAAAAATATAATCTTCCTTACAAATATGTTGGGGACGGAAGATTTCTTATTGGTTTTAAGAATCCTGATTTTATAAATATAAATGGGAACAAATCTTGCATAGAAGTTGCTAATAGGTTTCACCATAAAAGAAATTGGGCAGAAAAAAGAAAAGAATATTTTAAGAAATTAGGATGGGATTGCGCTGTTATTTTTGAAGATGAATTCAATGAAAGTAAAATTATAAATGATATGTGGTTTTGATGGAATCTACACTCGTTACTGGTGCCACAGGACGCATTGGAAAACACCTTGTCGAAGCTTTGGTAAAACAAGGAGAAAAAGTAAGAGCTTTAATAAGAGAGGGTATGATTGAGAACGAGCAGGTTGAAATTTTCTATGGAGACTTGTTGAATAAAGAAGCTCTAAAGAAAGCTGTAGAGGGTGTAGATGTAATTTATCATTTAGCTGCTATTGTTGACTATACTGCACCAAAGGAAATTATGTTTAACGTAAATGTTATTGGAACAAAAAACCTTTTAGAGGTAACTAAGATAAGAAAATTCATTTACTTAAGTTCTACTGCTGTAATGGGTAAGAAACTTAAAGAATTGCCTGCAACCGAAAAAACTCCTTGCAAACCTTCAAATTTCTATGGTAAAACCAAGCTTGAGGCCGAGAAACTTGTAAAAGCAGCTGGGGGAATAATTATAAGGTCTGCAGATGTTCTTGGACCAGGATTCATGGAAAGTTATGGTATAGACTATATTATTTCTGGTATAGAGAATGGAACATTGAAAATACCTGGAGATGGAAAGAACTTCATCCAATGGATTCATATAGACGACCTAATTCAAGCACTCCTGTTAGCCAAGGAAAAAGGAAAAGCCGGTGAAGTCTATATTGTTTCTGGAAAAGAAGTTAAGACTTTGAACGACTGCTTAGGTCTTCTAGCAAAAAATCTTGAGGTAGAACCACCTAAAAAACATGTTTCTAAATTCTTGGCAAAGACGCTAGCCAATTACAAAACCTTAAAGACGAAAATCAAAAAAGAAAAGCCCAAAGCATTGGCTGAGTATATAGACAAGATGACAGCTAACAGAAGTTTTGATATTTCCAAGGCGAAGAATGATCTAGGATTCGAACCAAAAGTGGATTATGAACAGGTCGCAAAGGAAATGGTTGAAGAATACAAGAGAATGAATCAAGAGAAATCAAATCAAAAACAGGAAAATGTCCCCGAAAATCAGAGTAAAGATCAGAGTTAAAGGAAAAGTCAATCCATACCTAATTCCTTCTTTTATTATAACATACCTCCTCTTCTTCTTTATTTTTTGGACCTCTTTTTTTGTTAGTCCTTTTATTAATCTTTTATATAGTTTTAGTTTAGGAATATCTTCACCAAGCATATCATCCACCTTTAGATTTTTAACAGGTATTCTCTTGTAAAATCCCTTGTCTATAGACTTTGCAAACTTCCAGAAAATTACTATGATGAATAATAAAAAGAAGATTATTGAAAGAACTTTAAGATAAAAGAATGAAACAAATGAAAGCAAAAGTGTTAATAGAACTATTATTAGTGATGGTTGATTTATTGATTTAAAGAAGCTCTTGCTTATGTCATCATTTCTATACACAAGAAGCATAGAATATGTCAAAGAATAGACAGCTCCAACGAAAAAGCTATTTATAAAAAAGCTTATGGCAAATGGAAAATAGGTGTTGACTACAGTTAGGTTTGGAAGAAGTACTCCTATTGCAATCAAAAGTTCTCCATCACCTCCACCCCATTGACCTGTAAAATACATAGCCAACCCAAAAACCAAGAACAAACCTCCAAACATTAAAGAATTAATTAAGCTATTGAAATCTCCAGTTAAAAAACCGTAAGCAGAGTGAATTATCAAGCCAACAATTATCATTGCAATGCATAGGCTATCTGGAATATTAGAGGTTTTTAAATCGTAAATGCCTGCTGCAAGACTTCCTATCAAAGCAATTGCTATAAGTAAAAGCTCAAACATACTTTAATATTTCATGTAATATTATATATAAAATAAAGTTGATTGCATGCTAGAAAAAATTAAGAAGAATAGCTTAATTCTGTTATTAGGTAAGAAGAATTATCTATTGAGGCCTATCAAGTTTAGCTGCGAGTTTGGTTTTTTCGATTTGAGAAAGGTTGTTGGAAAGAATTATGGAATTAAAATAAAAATTGGTAAGGAATACTTTACTATCGTAAAGCCTAGCATAACAGATTTTCTTAAAAAAGCAAAAAGAGGTCCACAAGTAATTTTACCTAAGGATTCATCTGTCATATTATCTATAACAGGTTGTTCGCCGAAGTGGAGAGTAGTTGACGCAGGAACAGGTTCAGGATTTTTAGCTCTTTTCTTAGCAAACATTGGTTGTAAAGTTTATTCCTATGAAAAAAAGAAAGAATTCTATGAAATTGCTAGAAAGAATGCTAATAATTTTGGTTTTAAAAATATTTCTATAAAAAATTCTGATATTTTAAAGGGAATAAAGGAAAAAGATGTAAACCTCGTGACATTGGACATGCAGAATCCTGAAAAGGTTATAAGACATGCCTTCAAGGCGCTGGTTCCTGGTGGTTGGTTAGCAGTTTATTCTATGCATATAGAGGAAGTTAAAAAAGTATATGAAGAATTGAAAAAATACAAGTTTACTGATATAAAGATTCTAGAGAATATTCAAAGAGAATGGCAATCTCTTGGAAGTTTGTCTAGACCTAAGACCTATATGCTTGCGCATACAGGCTTTCTAACGTTTGCAAGAAAGTTTTAGTATTTCTTTTTTATGAATTCCTCTATAGCCCATCTAGCACTATCAACTATGCTTAAACTGAGTGCTTCGCTAAGGGTAAAATATCTTGCGTCAAGAACCTTTTCAATTTTTGTTACGTCATCATCCAGGGGCTCTGCTAAGAAGAAGAAAATAACTGTGTGATAATTAAATTGGGTTCTAATAATCTCTTTGAATCCTAAAAACTCTTTTATTTTTACATCCAAACCAAGCTCTTCCTTTATCTCTCTTATACCAGCTTCCTCAATAGTTTCTCCAAAATCCACCCCACCTCCAGGAAATATCCAATGTTCTTTCTTGTCTTCTAGAACCTCTTTAACAAGCATTACTTTATTGTCTTTCATCAGAATGATTGCTGATATTATCCTAGGCGATTTCATAAGAATATTTTTCATTAAAGATTTATATTTTTAGAATTTTGTGGGCCCGGCCAGATTTGAAATTATCATTTTTATATTTCAGCAATAGTAATATTCTTGTGAACAGATTGAATAAAGAAAAAATAGGACATATTAAGAAACTTATTAATAATAATGTTTCAATCAGAGAAATCAGCAGAACTCTAAAAATACCACTTTCAACTTCTCATTATAATGTAAGGAAAATATCAGAAAATTATAGAAAGTTAGTAAAAGTAAACATTAAAATTCCCGATATGGAAGCATTAGGTGAAATATTAGGAATTTTTGCAGGAGACGGCAGCTGTTCAAAAGAAAAATACATGATAAGAATTAGCCTCTCAAAAACAGAATATGACTATGCCAAATATATTCAGTCATTATTTCTTAATTGCTTTGGAAAGAAATACAGTTTATTCCAATATGATGGCGTAACAATAGTTCAAATTAAATCTAAGATTATATATAATTTCTTATTAAAATACCTCTCTTGGAAGAGATCAAAAACGTACTCTATACATCTAAAAAGACGTATTAAAAATAAAAAGTTTGGTAAAGGTTTCTTACGTGGAAATTTTGATACAGATGGTAATATCGATGACTGGAATGGTTATAAGAGGCTAACTTTGGCAACGAATTCAAAGCAATTAACAGAAGATATTAAGTTCTATTTGAAATTAATAAATGTATCATTTTATATTAGAAAGTACGGTAAAGAAATAAGAATTAGAATAGATAAGAAAAATGCTATTAAATTCATAAATAACGTCGGAATTCATAATAATAGATACAAATTTTTAAAGGGAGAGTAGTATAGCTTGGTCTAGTATTCTAGGTTCGGGAAGAAATCGAAAAACTTAGAGACCCAGGTTCAAATCCTGGCTCTCCCACTTAAGCAAATACTTCAGCAACAGCCCCAATAAGAACAGCCAGAAGAGCCAACCCCATAAGGATGAAAGAGTCCCTTAAGACAAGGAAGAATTCCTTGCTGAATAACTTCTCTCTTATGATTCCTACAGACAAGACTCCACCAGCCATTCCGGCCAGGAAGTATGCTGCTATTTCTATGGGGGCGTGAGGTATGAGGCTAATGCTTCTTATTAAAAACTCTTCTATTAGACCCTTTCTTAGGAAAGAAGATAAATATAAAGCAAGGATAGAAGCATTCCATGCAAGTATTATAATTGCCCCCGATCCAAGAAGGAATGATAAAAGAAATGATAACCCCATAACTCTAAGATTGTTTTCGATTATTATTTCTAAAATTTCTGAAGTTATGAATGCTCCAGATGGGTTTGATATCGACGTCACCCTCTCTATTTCAGACAATTGATCTTGGAAAATATATCTAACGTACTTCTCTTCAGAGAAGGTAGAAACCATGAAAATTGAAAGAAAGACACCTAAAAATAACAGACTAAAAATCAAAATAGTCTCTCCATGTCTCTGGAAAAAACTTTCTTTTATCCTGTTTTCTGCTTCCTCCCTTTCTATTTCCTCTTCTTCCTTAAATATCCCGTAAATCATGGGTGTTATTCCTACTGTTACGAAAAGTGTTATTATCTTTCCAGTAGAAGTTCCGGGGAATATCATGTCTGCAAGATAAATTGACACTAGCGAGACTATCATAGAAAAAATAAACATATCTATAGGTTTTCTTATTACTTTCTTGACAGGTATTATCGACTCCAAAACCATATGAATATAATTGATGTCCTTATTTAAATTACATTCTAAATGCTTTTAGTCCAAGTAGTGAATAATCTATTTATTTGTATAAACTTATAAGATTTTTATGCCAGATGAGAAGCTAATAAAAAGAAGATTACCTTCAATAGAAAAAAGCATATCCGAAATTCATCCTGATTCTGATGTTAGGATAAGACTAATAGGGACTATTATTGATATAGGACCAAATTCTATTGTTTTAGATGATGGATCAGGAAAGATAGAAGTTTATTTCGAGGAAATTCCTAAGGTCAGACAAGGACAACTAGTCAGAGTGATAACGAGGATACTCCCTTTAATAGACGGATATGAGTGCAGAGGGGAAGTTTTGCAAAATTTAGATGGTTTCGATCTTAAATTATATAAAAAGGCTAGAGATCTTACGGGGTGATTTAATGTTTAAGGGTGTTACGAAAGATTCAAAACTGCTTAGAGATAGTATAGACACAATTTCTCAGTTAATAGATGATGGTTTATTTAGGTTAAAGAAAGATGGGATAGAACTTATGGCTGCTGACAGGGCTATGGTCTCATTTATAGATTTCAAATTAAAATCTTCTTCTTTCGATGAGTACGAATGCGATAGAGAAATATCGATTGGATTGAACTTGTTGAATTTTTTAACTGTGTTGAAAAGGGCTAATATTAATGATAAATTAACTTTGGAGTTGAATGAAAAAGAAAACAAGCTTGTGATCATTTTAGAAGGAGACTCTAAGAGAAAATTCGCCATTCCTTTAATAGAGATTTCAAGAGAAGACATGCCACAGATAGATCAGTTAAAGTTTAGCGCTACAGCAGAGGTTAGAGCAGACATACTTGAGCAAGGCATTACTGACGCTGACATAATTGCCGACTCGATAGTAATAGAACTTTCACCAGAAAACTTGAGGATGTGCGCTGAAGGAAACAGCAGCAAAGCTGAATTAAATCTTGAAAAAGGAAATGATGCTTTGTTTGATTTAGACGCAAAAGAAATAGTTAATTCACGATATTCTCTAGAATATCTGAAAAAAATGATAAGGGGCTCTAGACTAGCTGAGAAAGTGAAATTAATGATAGGAAAAGACTTTCCTTTGAAAATCGAATTCAAGGGAGATAACGCCTTATTATCTATGGTTCTTGCACCCAGAATAGCAGATGAATAGAATCTATTTCAACTTTTTTATTACTTTGATAGGCAATCCTCCAACCAATGTTTTTGGAGGAACATCTTTGTTAACAAGTGAATTGTAGCCTATCATAGAGCCGTCTCCTAACACAACACCTGGTCTTACGATAGAAGAATTGCCAATTAAAACCTTTTTTCCTATTTTTATCTCTCCTATTAATACCTCGTCTATAAGATACTCATGAGTTATTAATTTTGAATCCCATCCAATAATGCTGCCATCACCTATAGTGATCAGCTCAGGGAAAAATGGGTCTATTAAAGCACCTGGTGATATGACAACATCCTTGCCTATCTTAACGCCCATTGCTCTGAAAACGTTATTCTTAAGAGAGCAAGGCGGCACGAGCTTCATGAGCGTCATAAGAAAAGAGTAAAATAACACAACCAGCGGATTTCTTGTTTTATACCATTCGCATGCAGAATTCAGCCTCTTTCCTCTATATTTAATCCTCTTTATTCTATCGTTTACCATAAAAGTTATATAATTTCCTTAAATAAAAATAAGAATTTAAAAAGAAGTTCTTATTAAATCTATTTATGATTAAAATTAGGATTCTTAGAAATAGCGACGAAAAACAGTTGCTTAAGTTAGCTATTGATTTCTTCAAGAAAAATCAAAGAGGTGAAATAGTCTCAAAAAAACTCTTGCCGTTGATACAGTATAAGAACTATGAAAATCACGTCAAAGAGGATGTAAAAAAATATATGAGTTTAGATTCGAGAAAAGCAGTAATTTTTGTTGCAGAAAAAGATGAAAAATTGATAGGTTACATCTATGGAAGAATACAGTTAAAACCGAAAATGATTCTAGGTAGGATAGGAATAGTAGAGGATTGGTTTGTTATTAAAGATTATAGAGGCAAAGGAGTTGGAGAAATGTTGTGGGATAGGCTAATCGAATGGTTCAAAAAGAAGAAATGCAATCGCTTAGAATTGGACGTCTTCCCTACAAATAAACATGCACTTAATATTTATCATAAACTAGGATTTATCGATAAGCTAATTGTTATGACAAAGAAATTATAAAATTATATCTTCTCGTAAAGAGCTGCAAGCATCACCGGTAATATTATTGTAGCATCTCCGTCTACAGTTACATACCTTGCATTTTCTTTAATCTTACCCCAAGAAACAGCTTCTTCTAGCCTTGCTCCAGACAAACTGCCATCGTATTGTGTGGCTGTAGTAATGTAGATAGCATAATCCAATCCCCCTCTCCATAAATTATGCCATATAACATGATGTTTTGAAATACCACCTCCAATCATAAGTGCCCCGGTTTTCTTTGTTTTATTAAAACCAATGTCTATAAGCTCTTTTTCATCTTGCAGGACATCCAACTTGAATTTGTGGTCTTGTGAAAAAATCACTATGTTACTTCCGAATGCACCATCAGTTATTCCAGGTATGTAAACAGGAATATTCTTTTTTGCAGCTTGGTAAAGAATAGAATTTTTATCATTCAACCTTTTACCAAACTCATAAATCAATTCTCTTCCTGACCACTCATTTTTCTGTTTTATGAGTTCTTCAAGCACAGGTTGCATTTTTTTCTCAAGTATTATTCCATAGCTCTCATTCGGAATTAGAATATTTCCTAGTCTGTTTATGCCAACCTTATGAAGTTTTGTATCATCAAGCTCAAATGAACCATGAAAATAATTTCCTCCATACGCTTTGGCAAGGTCGTGATCTAAGGTGCCGCACGTCGTTATAATAATATCAACTAAACCTTTCCCTATCATTTGGGCTATCGCACCTCTCAGACCCGTCGAGACTATACATGCCGGAAAGGAAAGGAATTTTATACAGTCCTTATCCTTTACCATGTTTTCCAGGATGTAAGCTGCTGAGGCTAGGTTCTTTGCAGAGAATCCTCCTGATGAGTCCATCTGCTTAATTAAATCTGAAAAACTTATTTTTTCTAAGTTCATGTCTTCTACTTTTCTTTTCAGTAAATCATTCATAAGAAAAATAATGATATTTAAATGTTTAAAAGGTTTGTCATTGGCTATTAACCTGTGAATAAGCTACCTTCTGAACCTATAATTAATGGAGGAGTTAAGATGTACGAAAGCTATCTAGACCGTATGTTTAGTATAGAGTTGAAATTGGGTTATAATGACTAAAGAAATTACTTCTTTCCAGTAACAATAAAATAGAAAGGTATTTAAAGTTCACTATCATAATTTTTTTATGCCAGTACCAAGAAATTACGCAAGAATTGCAGTTGCAACAGCAGCACTAGAAGCGGATGGATTATTTTTTAAATATGTTCAGAGTGAGCTCATTCCAGCAATTCGCGGAGATGATCAGATTGGATTAGCTGAAAAACTTGAAAAACTTTCACAACCAATTCAAGTCAAAGGTTTAGGAAGAAAAATTTTAAGAGGTTTAAGACACGGTCTCACATATGGTTCTGAATTAAAAGACAGGAAAAAAATTTTCTTAGGACAGCTTCGTTCTTCACCTGAAGATGAAAAAGCTATTGTTAACAGACATGTAAGAAGCCAAATTCCAGGACCTTATTACTCAAGAGTTAGTGGATTGGGCATACTTCAAATGTCTGAAGAAGAACAAAAAGTATACGCAGCGAGTGAAATCTTAGGAGCAACCGATTAAAAGAACATAAATCAATAAATTTAAGCAATGTAAAATTCTGAGGGAAACAATAATATTTTATCAAGTTATTTAAATGTTTAAAAGCTTTATATGTTTATGAATAATCTAGAAGTTCTAAAATACTATTCTAGAGAAGATATCCAGAATGCGATGTTAAGCTTCTCCAAAGACAAAGAAGTGGTTGGAAGTTTAAAAGATGGTTCTTACTTGAATAGACCAGATATACTGCTCTATCCAAAAGATATCATAGAAAGAGTGAAAAAAGGAGTAGTTGCATTTCATTGCTCTGTTGAAAACTGGTTTAACCCAATGCAACTTTCTACAAATCTAACTCAAAAAGAAATGGATAACCTGAGAAAAGGGTTTGACTTTATAATTGATATTGATTCTAAGGTAAAGTTAAATCACTCTATTGCTGCAGCTGAAGTGATTTACAATTTCTTAAAAGATTTAGGAGTTAAACCATCTATAAAATTTTCAGGGCGTAGGGGAGTTCATATAGGAATTTCATCAGAAGCTTTTCCAGAAACAATAGACTTTAAAAAAACTAGCAGTAGATATCCTGAATTACCTCAGACTCTAGCTGAGTTCATAAAGGAAAAACTTAAAGATCAAATATTAGAGGATATGATAGGTATAGAAGGCGGAGTTGCTTCGCTTGTGAAGTGCCTACCATCTATATCAGAATTATCGCCCTATGCCTTCATAGAGATAGAGAAAGGCTGGGGTAATCGTCACTTATTCAGAATGCCTTATTCCTTACACCCAGCACAATGGCTGGTTTCTATACCAATAAAAATAGAAAATCTAAAGCATTTTAAAATAGAAGATGCTAAACCAGAAAAAGTTAGAGCTAATACAGAGTTTCTGGCAAACGAAGAGGGCGAGGCTACTGAATTGTTGATACAAGCTTTGGAATGGAAAAGTAAACAACCGAAAGAAGTTATTAAAGAGACTATAACCAAGCCTAGATACACAAAAATCGTTGCAGAAGAATATTTTCCACCATGTATTAAAGCTATACTAAACGGTTTGAAAGATGGAAAGAAAAGATCCTTGTTCACATTAATAACTTATTTAAGAAATATGAACTGGAGTCAAGAAGATGTAGAGAAAAAGATAGCTGAGTGGAATATGAAAAATTCTAGTCCAATAACCCAGAGACTCATCAAAACCCAGTTAAAATGGCATTTTAGACAAAACAGAATGCTGATGCCTGCGAATTGTAGCAGTGAACTTTTTTATGATAGTATAGGAATTTGTAGACCTGACGGTATCTGTAATTCTAAAAGCATAAAAAATCCTGTTAAATATCCATTTAAACTTATGAAAAAAAATAAGTTATCTTGATTGTATTATTTTACAGCTTTTTCTGCTCATTCATCCTAGAAAATAGTCATGGTTTTTTATTCAGAAAAACTATCTATATTATTGAAACATCTTAAGATTGATTTATTAAATAAATTGGGTTCAAATGACAGATGAAAATAATTTTTGGATACTAGAAAAGAATGAAGTTCTAGAGAATTTAGGCTCAACTTCAGATGGTTTAAGCCAGAGAGAAGCTCAAGAAAGAATTAAAAAATATGGATTGAATGACTTACCTGGAAGAAGAGAAAGAAAACTTTTAGAGGTTTTAATTTCCCAATTTAAAAGTCCTCTAGTTTTAATTCTAATAGCAGCAACTATTGTTGCTATGTTTCTTCAAGAAGTAACAGACGCTTTGATAATAATAGGTATAGTAATTTTCAACGCTATTTTAGGTTTTGTTCAAGAATTTAAATCAGAAAAAGCATTAGAAAAATTAACAAGGTATATTAAATTTAGCGCTAAGGTTTTTAGAGACGGTCAACCAATTGAAACTGATACAAAAAATTTAACTGTAGGGGATGTAATAGAATTTGAAACTGGAGATATAATCCCCGCAGATATGAGACTTATAGAAGCTAATGAGCTCTGCATAAACGAATCTGTAATAACAGGTGAGGCTCTTCCTGTAGATAAGATAACCAAAAAAATAGATGAAAAAAATTTAATGCCTCATGAGATGAAGAACATAGGATTTATGGGAACAACTGTTGTTAACGGTTCTGGAAAGGGAATAATATTTTCCGTAGGTAAAGAAACTTACTTAGGAAAGACAGCATCTTACCTTAAGGTAGAAGAACCTGAAGGTGATTTTCAAACTAACATGAGAAAGTTTGGAGACTCTTTAATAAGAATGATTTTAATTGGAACATTGATAATATTTGCTATAAATTCTATTCTAGGAAGAAGTGTTTTCGATTCTTTTCTCTTTGCAATGGCACTTGCAGTGGGAATAGTTCCAGAGTCCTTGCCAATTATAATAACCATAAGCCTTTCTAGGGGAGCTACTAGAATGGCTAAGAAAGATGTTATAGTAAAAAAACTTGTTTCTATAGAAGATTTAGGTAACCTTGATGTTCTTTGCTGCGATAAGACAGGTTCTATAACAGAGAATAAAATCACTTTAGAAGGATTTTTAGACGTTAACGGTCATTCTAACAAAAAAATCTTAATTTATAGTCTACTTTGTAACTCTGCGATAATTCATAATAACTCCATAAGAGGTAATCCTATAGACGTTTCTTTATGGAATTATGCAAGGAGCCAAAACATTAAAATTGAACCAGAATATCAAAAAGTATGTGAAATACCTATAGACTATGAGAAAAGGAAAATGGCAGTTGTTATAAAAGAAAGGAACAAATATATGCTCGTAGCTAAAGGTGCACCAGAATCTATATTATACTCATCATCCTCTGTTGTAATAGATGATAAAAAATACAATATAGAAAGATACAGAAAGAAAATACAAAGCATCTACAATAATCTCAGTAACAAAGGTTATAGAGTAGTCGCACTTGCATCGAAATTTGTTCCAGAAAAGCAGAATTATAAGGAAATTGATGAATCAAATCTTACTTTTCTAGGTTTCTTAACTTTCGTTGATCCTCCCAAGAAAACAGCAAAAGAGGCTCTAGATGTCTTCAGAAAATTGGGTGTTAAGTTAAAAATACTCACGGGTGATGATCCTATAATTACAAGATTGGTAGCAAAAGAAATAGGATTTATCCAAACTGAATATGAGAAAATTGCTCTTGGAGAGGATATTGAAGAAATGAGTGAGGAAGAATTAAGAAGATTAGTTGAAGAAGTCACTTTATTTGCTAGAATTACTCCAGAAAATAAGTATAGAATATTAAAAGCCTTAAAGGAGAATGGTCACATAACAGGATTTCTTGGTGATGGTGTAAATGATGCACCGGCATTAAGACAGGCTGATGTTGGTATATCTGTTGAAACTGGATCTGACGTTGCAAAGGATGCTGCTGATATAATCCTTACTCATAAGAGTTTGAGAGTTATAGCTGACGGAATAGAAGAAGGAAGAAAAACTTTTAACAACATAATAAAATATATACTTAACACAATTAGTGCCAACATCGGAAATATGACTACTTTAGGAATAATATCCTTATTTTTAAACTTCTTACCTCTTCTGCCAGTACAAATTCTTTTAGCAAATTTCATTTCGGATGCACCGTTACTTACAATCTCAACAGATAAAGTAGACAAGGAAGAAATGTCAAAACCCAAAAGATGGAACATAAAAAATATAGAGAAGTTTACGCTAACTTTCGGAGGCATAAGCTCTATTTTTGATTTTATAACTATTGTTGTCTTAATATACGCCCTCTCTGCTGATGTAGAATTGTTTAGAACCGGATGGTTCCTTGAATCTGTTCTATCTGAAATAATAATAACTTTCGCCATAAGAACCAGGAAAAGATTTTATAAAAGCAAACCTGGCAAGTTGCTTTTAATCACATCTATTATAACAGCTTTGCTAACGGTTTGGTTGATATTCTCACCTTTCGGTTATCTTTTCGAATTCGTTCCTTTAGTTAACTGGCTTTTGATTGTCATAGGATTTATTTTGATAGCTTATTTTGTCATGGTTGAAATTATTAAGAACCGTTTAATGGGCAAAGAATAAATGCCCCTCCCGTGATTTGAACACGGATTGCATATTATCAATAAACTTAAACAGTTAATTTAGTAATATTCTAATGCCCTTGTGGTACAACTTGCGGCAGGTATACGTAGTCAGGCTTAAATAATATATATGAATACTTCTATTATGGAAGGTGAAAGGATATTATTAAAGAAAGAATATAGAAGAAAAGTTTTTCATGACCTCAAAGAATTTCATAAGGTAAAAACATTCAAGGAACTTTCAGTTAAGCTGAAAGTGAGCCGTCTAACACTAAAGAAATGGATTGATGGCGATTATTCTTCTCCTGCTGAAATATTTCCTGAAGGCTTCATCAAAGATGAATTTATAGATGATATTAAACCTAAAAACTGGGGTGCTAGAAAGGGAGGAGAAATAGGGATTAAGAAACTATTTGAGAAATACCCAGTTAGCACAAGAAGAAAGTGGAGCATAAAAGGCGGAAATAGCAATAGAGAAAACCTGAAGAAAATAAGGGAGAAATATAAAGAATTAATAAAAGAAAAATCCAAAGAAACTAAACTGAGAAAAAGGCAAGAGGAATGTTCTAGCAAGGTAGAATCGGGAAGAAAATTTTTTCACAACAAGGCTGTCCAGCTACCAAGATTCAAGCCAGAAAAAGGTAGGAATAACGTCGAAGATAAATTAAAGTTTCCGAAGTTGTTGAGCGAAGAACTTGCAGAGGAGATAGGACTTCATATAGGAGATGGAACGCTATCTAAGACCAGAAACTACTTCGCTCTAAGAGGGTACTCAAGAGATGAGTACGAATATTATACAGGTCATATTTCTAAGCTCTATAGAAGTATCTACAACTTCAAGCCAAAAATATTTTCAAGAGGCTCAATATGCGGATTTGAGAAGTGCTCGAAACCAATCTTCATGTTTAAGACAAAAATATTGGGGCTACCATATGGGAAGAAGAGTCATATTGTCGACATACCTAAGATAATAAAAGAGTCCAGAAATGAAAAAATCATTGCCGCATGCATAAGAGGCATCTTGGATTCTGATGGTTGTATATGGTTTTCAGAGAATGGAGCATATCCCAGAATAGATATTTCTTCTAAATCAAAGTCTCTAATCAGAAGCATCGGCTTCTATCTTGAAAAGATGGGGTTTCAGCCGAATCTATATTATGACGACACCAAAATTGTTTTGTACGGTAAGCTAATGTTAGACATGTGGATGGAAAAAATAGGTACTAACCACCCAAAACACAATGCCAAAATAGAGATATGGGAAAAATTTGGGCGGTGTCCGCCTAGATTATCGTATAATAAACTTAAGGATATAATATCTAAAAACGCCCTCGTGGTATAACGGATAGCATAGTTCCCTGCGGTCAATGGCAGAAAGGAGCTGATCTGGGTTCAAATCCCAGCGAGGGCAAAGCATAAATATTCTAGTATACATATAAAGAAGGGCATTTTGAGCTTGCAAAACTTGTATGAATCTTATTTAACAGAAAGAAATTTGAGCGCTTCAACAACAATTAGAAAAGTTCTAGGTTTTCCAGAGGAAACTATTACTTGCTATCATTTACCAAATAAACCAAAAGTCTCTCAATATTTTTGTGACAAGTGTCCAATTGTAACATGTGAAGAAAAAAATAAAAAAACTTTATAGTTAAATAAGCGCTTGAATATTTGATACCTCAAGGTCTTTACTTCAATTAAGCAACAACCTATTAATAAAGGCTATATAAAATATTTTCTATGTTAAATGACTTGGTTAAATATCTTAAAACTACTAAAAAAGCAAACTTAAAAAAATTAGAAAATATTGTAGATTCTTTTGTCATAGACCCTACTGGAAAGCTAAAGAAATATGAAATAAAAATAAGAACTAATCCAGCCTTTCACTCAAAAGCAAGAATAGCCCCTGAAAGGGAGATGAGAAAAATAGAGACTATCTCCATTGGTTTTAAAGAACCGCCACCGCTAGACTGTATGTTTTGTGATCCTAAGACTAAAGCAGCTAGATTTGCCAAAGAAACTGGCTTGGAAGAACAATACTATCTGAACGACTCTGCTGCATTCTCCAACCTATTTACGTTTGGAAAAATACAAGGAGTTGTAATATACAATTATAAGAAACATATAAAAGACCCAAGAGAGTTATCTTTAAGCAACTGGATAGACGGTATTAAAATTGTACAAAAAATAGGAAAGGAAACAAAGAAAAAATATGTTTCTTCTCACGTTAACTGCGGTGTCAAAGCAGCTAGTTCTTTAGAGCACTTTCACGGTCAGTTTCATTGTGAAGATGAACCTTTGTCAAGGACAATGAGGCTAATGATGTTTAGTAATAAGAAGTATTGGAAATCTTGGGTTAAGGCATTGCTCGAACAAAACTTAGTTATAGACTTCGATATGAAAAGTAAGACTGCTTTTTTTGTTGAATGGTCCCCTGTTTTTGGTAAGACGGAATTAGTTATTATTAACTTTGAAAATACTTCTTTTCAAAATATGAACGATGATGAAGTGAAAGCGGTTGCAGAATTCTTAGAAAAAGCTGTAAAAATAACTATGGGACATGTAAGCGATCAATTTAACATAGTTAATCTTAGTGGCTCTCGAAAAGATAATTTCTGTAATCAATTTAGAATATTTCCTAGGTCACCCTTGTCACAAGGAGTAAAAACTTGGGAAGGTTACCTTGAGTCTATGGGTGAGACTGTACCGCATATACCACCGGAAAGGCTTGCTGATATCGCCAGGAAATATTAAAGTTCTTTCTTAATAATCTTAGAGTATTTTTTAACCAACTCTTTTTCCCTTCTTTTATTTTTCGCTTCTACACAAAGATTTATTTCTGGTAAGGTTTGACTTCCTCTTATTATAATCCACTCGACATTGTTAAGCTTTACTTTAAATCCATCTGCAATATCTATAGACTTCGGATATCTTTTCCTTAGTTTTTCTACAAGTTCGTTCTTTTTTTCATCTGTTTTTGCATCTATGTAAATTTTTTCAACTGGATTGAATTTGATTTTTTTAATCAGTCCATCTAAACTCTTGTTAGATTCTCTTAATATCTTACACATCTGTAAGGCTGAAAGTAAACCGTCTGAAAAATGATAAACCTCATTAAAGAAATAATGAGAACTTTCTTCTCCAGCAAATAAAGCTTTTTCATATAATACTTTCTGTTCTATGAAACTATGACCAACTCTAGACCAACTAAGCTTACCACCTCTATCTTTAGAAAATTTCTCCAACTCACTAGCACAATCAAAAGTTGCCACCACTTCTCCTTTTTTCTTTTTTAATATGTAATCGATAAATATTGCACTAACAATGCTTGGATCAACGTATCTACCCTTAGAATCAATGAAAATAGCCCTATCCGCATCGCAATCAAAAGCAACCCCAAACTCTGCTTTTTCCTTTACAACAGCTTTCTTTGCGCTATCTAGCAATTTTCCCCAAGGCTCTAGCATGTGAAAGCCGTAAAGGCTAGCATCAGGCTTAACATGCAATGGAATTATATCTAGATTAAAATTTTTTAAGACATCTAAAGATTTTATACCAGCACCTCCCAGGAAATCCAAAACAATTTTCCCTTTTAAGTTTTCGAACCTTCTTTTTAAGAAACTACTATATTCTTTTGTGATATCTTCTCTTGTAATCTTACCTTCTTTATTTTTAATAAATTTTTTCGATTTAAAAATTTTTTCAAGAAATTTATTTTCTTCAAGAAAACTAACACCATGAGGATTGATTAACTTAAAACCATTCCAAGTTACAGGATTGTGACTTGCTGTTACATGACAACCGAATATTTTATTCTTCCAAGCGTAAAAATAAGCAAACGGATTAGGAACCATCCCTAACGATATCACGTCACAACCTGTAGAGATTAATCCAGAAACGAAATTGTTAAATATTTTAATAGAAGAAGGTCTCGTGTCAAAACCTATGCAAACGCTTCCCTTTCCACTTAATAATGTTCCTAAGGATTTACCTAAATCTAGAGCTATCTCATCGGTTATATCCTTTCCATATACGCCTCGAATGTCGTAAGCTTTGAAGATATCCATAATAATTATTACCCCTATTTAAGAAAATATTAGTCATGAGAGTGTAAAACTATGGTATGTGGTTTAGACATGTCTTCTATACTATATTTGATTCCTTCTCTTCCCATCCCAGAGCTTTCATCTCCACCGAAAGGAAATATGCCTATGCCATGCATTGGATGAGAGTTTATGTGAACTGAGCCAGATTCTATTCTTTGAGCAGCATCAAATGCTTTGTCGATACTCTTTGTAAATATACAAGAATCCAGTCCATACTCAGACTCGTTTGCAAGTTTAATTGCCTCTTCATAATCCTTAATTCTTATTATAGTAACAATAGGCCCGAAGGTTTCCTCCCAAGCAATTCTCATATTTCTATTTACAAAATCTAAAACAGTTGGTTCATAATAGCCATGCATATACTTTTTCCCACCCCATAATATTCTTGCACCTTTGCTAACAGCATCGTTAACAAGTTCTTCAACCTTTTTAGCTGCTTTTTCATTTATCAATGGTCCAACTAAAGTGTCAGGGTTTCTAGGGTCTCCAAATTTCCAGTTTTTAATTTCTTCTAGAATAGCGCTAACAAATCTATCAGCTATAGGCTCTACTACTAGTATTCTGCTAATTGCATCGCACCTCTGACCAGAAAATTTTAGAGAGCCTGTTACGCATTCTTTGACGGCTAAACCTAAATCACAATCTTCTAAAACAATTGCAGGAGCCTTTCCACCTAGTTCCATATGTAACTTTTTCATTCCAGCAATACTTGCTATATGTTTTCCAGCTGCGCTACTTCCTGTAAATGAAATCATATCAACCTTAGGATGTGAACTTAAATAATCTCCTATCTCAGAACTTTGACCTGTAATAACATTTACAACTCCGTCTGGTAGACCAGCCTCCTGAATAATTTTTCCGAACATTAGAAGACAGATAGGATCATCGCTTGCAGGTTTAACTATAATTGAATTTCCAACAGCTATACCAGGAGCTATTTTTGCTATACCTGTAAACAAAGGATAATTGAAGGGTGTTATAGCCAGAAGAACTCCTACTGGTTGTCTAATAACAATTCCCATACTTTTTCTATCAGCAGCGACGTCGCCTTTTATTACCTCACCTCTAATTTCCCTTGCTTCATCAGCAGCGTAATGTAATCTATCAAGAGAAGCGTTAATCTCTCCTTGAGCCTGTTTCAGAGTCTTTCCTGATTCTTTCATAATAATGTCTATAAATTCATTCTTATTCTGTTCCAACAAATCTCCTATTTTATCAAGAATTTTTGATCTTTCAGAAGCATCCATATTAGCTATTTTTGGTTTTGCATCAAAAGCTGCTTGAACAGCACTTTCTGCATATTCCTTATTCGCTTTCTGCACTCTCGCTACTAACGAGCCATCTGCAGGACTTTTAATCTCAAAGGTATCAGAAGCTTCAACCCATTGACCGTTAATTAGTATCTTATAAACTGTTTCGTTATTTCTTACAAATCTTATCGAGTCAAAAATGGACATTTCTATCTATAAAGAATATCTTATAGACTAATATATTTGTAATGGTCTTGTAATGAGAACTAACTAGAGAAAACTTTGCAATCTTCCAGTATAATGTTCTCTCAACAGTTGCTTGTTGTCGACCTGACTCTCAAGAACCTTCAGAATATCTTCCACTTGCTTAGTTTTATTGAAAATTCCTGTTATTGCATCATCAACAGTTTCTTTTTTCACTAAACCTCTCTTTTCGTCAAAAACAAGGTTGCGTACCATTCTTACTTCATCGGACTTTAGTTCACGAATATTTCCTTCATCGACGTAGAATATCTGACCAGTGCCACCCACACCCAGATTCCCGCGAGCAGCATTAGCCGCATCAATAGTCATCCTCACTCCAAGCGTCAGAGGTATGTCTTTCCTTTCTTCGGATTTCATTTTTTCAAAATAATTGTTGAAAATAATTTGGGATATGTCAGAACCAGTACCTATTGAATATTGCTGTCTACCTGGAAATTCCACGTCTCCAACTACAGACAACCGAAATTCATCATCATCACTAAGCTTTCCACCACATAAGAACACGGTATAACTATCTTTATTAAAATTATCCAAATAATCATGTATTTTCCTTCTTAATAGATCTTCTTTTATTTCTCCTCTCTTGAATTCTTCCCACCCAACAGAAAAGGATCTGATAATATCTTTAGTGGTTTCATCATAGACCTGATGACGCGCTTCTTTTACTTCTGCTTCAATTTCCCTACCACAACTAGGCTTGCTTTTATCTAAAAAATCATAAACAGTATCCATAGTTTTTGTTATAATAGGTATTGAACCTGATGCTCCTACACAATAGGGCAATTCTCCAACCTATTGTATCTTTTCTGAATACGTCGGGCTTTGCCTCTCTCTTCCGCTTACGGCTTCGTCTCCAGTCCATATCTGTGGACCTTTCTTCTTGTTAAACGTTAAGGCATTTATAGATGTCATGTTGTCACTACGTAATAATTAAACAGAAAGCTTTTTAAACCTTTCATAAATCACTACGGGTGTAGTAAATAAGCTTTATTTGAAGGACCGAGCAGAATTGATGTGATAAATATGATAAGTGGAGATAGCGATATATGGTTGAAAGACCCATGCGATGAGTGTCAAGCACTTAATTGTGAATACTGTTTTCGCTACAATAGGAACAGACCATATTGGAAAAAATATCTTGATTACAGAATACAACCATGAAACCTTTATATAAAAGTCTTAACAATTTGTAGTGTATGAAAATTACGTTAAGTGTTATCAAGGCTGACGTGGGTGGATACGTCGGCCATTCTGCAAGTCATCCAGCAATTCTTGATTTAGCAAGGGAAATTCTTCAAGACGAAAAAAACAAAGGTTTTATCAAGGATTTTCATGTAACTTCTTGCGGAGATGATTTAGAATTAATAATTACTCATCAGCACGGAATTAATAACAATGGAATACATGGTATAACATGGAATGTTTTCACCAGAACAACTGAAAAAGCAAAAGAACTGGGGCTGTATGGAGCAGGACAAGACATTCTAAAAGAGACTTTTTCTGGTAATCTAAAGGGGATGGGTCCTGGCTATGCGGAAATGGAATTTGAAGAAAGAAAATCAGAACCAATTATAATATTCATGGCAGATAAAACAGAACCAGGTGCTTGGAATTTTCCTTTGTATAAAATATTTGCAGACCCATTTAATACAGCTGGACTTGTAATCGATCCTGAAATGCATGAAGGGTTTAATTTCTTAGTAGAGGATATAAGAGAGGAGAAAGAAGTTATAATAGAATCTCCAGATCACATATATGATTTATTAGTTCTGATAGCTGCACCTAGCAGGTATGTAGTAAAGGCAGTTTATAAGAAAAATGGAGAAATAGCCGCTGCAACAAGCACTCAAAGACTTTTCCTCATAGCAGGAAAATATGTTGGAAAGGATGACCCAGTTATGATAGTTAGAGCCCAACATGGACTTCCAGCAGTTGGTGAAATATTAGAGCCATTCGCATTTCCCCATTTAGTTGAGGGTTGGATGAGAGGAAGTCACAATGGTCCTTTTATGCCAGTTTCTGTTAAAGACGCTACACCATCTAGATTCGATGGACCACCAAGAGTCATGGGATTAGGTTTTCAGATAAAAAATGGTATGTTAGTTGGACCTAGAGATATGTTAGGAGACATAAGTTTTGACAGGGCTAGAGAAAAGTCAAATGAAATAGCAGACTTTTTGAGACAGCATGGTCCGTTCGAACCTCATAGATTATCACCTGAATCAATGGAATATACAACCTTACCTGAAGTTCTGAAAGAACTTGAAGGCAAATTTGTTGGAGAAACTAAAAGACATAGACAAAGATTCTTGGCTCATCAACTTAGACGTAAAGTCTTAGAAAAGCATAAAAATAAGTTCAAAAAAATCAGTTAATCTACTTAGTGAAGGTTAATGAAATTAAGACTTCCAGTACTAATTGTAAATCTAAAAGAATATGATGAAGCTCTAGGAAACAGCCCCCTAAAATTTGCACAAGTTGCTAAAAGATTATCTAAAAAACACAATGTGACTATTCTAATTGCTCCACCAGATCCTTTTATTGATAACGTAGCTGAAATTACCTTAACACTCTCCCAACACTTAGACCCCTTTGAACCTGGAGCCCATACAGGAGCTCTGCTTGCAAAGGAAATAAAAGAACTTGGAGCAATAGGCTCTTTGATAAATCATTCTGAAAAGAGAATTCCTCTTGATGATATAAACAAATGTGTTGACCTATGCAAGGAATATGAACTAGTTTCGGTAGTATGCGTTCAAAATTGTGAAGAGGCTGAAGAATTGGCAGCATCAAAACCAGATTTTATCGCTATAGAACCACCAGAACTGATAGGCGGTGAAGTTTCAGTTTCATCAGCAAAACCAGAAATAATAAAAAATTCTGTGAAATGCGTAAAAAAAGTTTCCAAAAATACAGAAGTGCTATGCGGTGCTGGAATTAAAAACAGAGAAGATATTAGAAAGTCAATTGAGTTAGGAACAGGGGGAGTTATTCTTGCATCAGGAGTTGTCAAGGCTCCTGATATCGAAAAAGCAATGGAAGAATTAGTAATGGGGATGATATGAAATTCAATATTAAAAAAATAAAAGGAAAAAAAGTAGTAATGAAAGTTAAAGATGCTGTAAGCAAAGGAAAGAATGTTTACAAGAATATTAAAGGACATGAAAATGAGATTAATGAAGTTCTAGTTGACTTACCAGATAAGAAAACTGGTTTTAAAAAACATATAATCTGTCTGAACACATTGTATCCAGGCAAGGTGAATGGCGAGTTTAAGATGATGAGAGGTCACTCGCATAATGTTGAAGAAGTCTATCTAATGCTAAAAGGAAAGGGTTATGTAATTCTTGATAATAAAAAGATTTCGATTAAAAAAGGAGACTTGATAACAATACCAAAAAATGTTTGGCATAGAACTGTTAACACAGGAAAAGAAAAGCTGGTCTTTCTAACAATATTTCAAAAGCATAAAGGCAGTCATTTGAAAAAATATTAATACTTGTTTATTAACCTTGCTTTTTTTATTATGTAAACTCCCGAATTATCTTTTGATTGAATTTCAGATTCTAAAATTTCAATTTTTTTCTTAAAAAAAGGAGCATCCAAAACTGTAGTTTCTATTTCTCCGCCTTCTCCTGAAGGACTTATATGATATTTTTTCCTTAGCTCAACTAATTTTTCTATTGTTTTTTCATCTATCTCTCTTCCAAGCCATTTTTCGTCTAGAGGATAGGCAAAAATTCCTGAGATTATTACTTTGAATTTATTGTTTACTATTTCCTTTAAAAGTTCTTCTTGATCTTTCTTCCATAGAGGATTAATACAAGATATCTTTAAATTATCACATATTTTTTGAATCCTTTTTGATTGATAAACAGATTCTACTGCTCCTGTGACGACACCTTCTATCTTAAAAATCTCTTTTGCCTTCTTTATAGCTCTTTCCAAATCTTTTAGCTCTTCTTCCTTCTTACCTTCTGTTATCTCTTGAATTAATGGCAATCCTATTGCCTCAGACTGAAGTTGCGTAATACCTATGTTGGGAGTGTGAAACATGTAGCTCTCTTTATTCTTAGAAATTACAGTAATAAGACAGACAACTTGGTGTTTTTCCCACGCCTTAAGTAAGGCATAAGTCGAATCCTTACCACCAGAAAATAAAGCACCTAATTTCATATTTTACTCTTAATTTTTAGGTTTTAAATATCTCTTTTCGCAGATAACTTTTATTATGAAAGACATGACTGCAGCACTGATTATAGAGAATAGAAAGATTTTACTAGTTCACAATACTAAACATGATAAATTAAGAATAGAACCTCCTGGCGGGAAAAGAGAAGGTAATGAAGATTTAGAAGATTGCGTTATTAGAGAAGTAAAGGAGGAACTAGGCATAGAGATTTTACCAATTAAATTGTTTGGGATATTTAATACGAATTCACCGGAAGGTGATTTTAGAGTTTATATGTATTTATCCGAAATAAAAGAAGGTGAACCTACTCTTATGGAAATAGATAAAATATCTGATTTTGGATGGTATACCTTTGAGGATATGAAGATGTTTAAAGAGCAAGGGATTTTAGTACCAAACTTATGTTCTGCGCTTAATGAGCTTAAAATATTTTTAACTCATTGAAACAAGTTTTTAAATGCCTTTGATTAGAGGTTAAGTATTTAAAATTTACCGAATATGTAGTTTATATGGAAGAAAAAATAGAGCTCAATGCTTTTCTAAGCAGACTTATAACAACCTTAAATAAGAGGCTTGAAGTTTTTGAAGAGGAAATAAGGAACTTGAAAAGAGATATAGAAGTGATGAGACAGACTCAAAGCAAAGATGATGAACCACTAAAAATCTTAGATTCTAAGATAAGGAACTTGGAATTTTCTGTTAACTCTATTAGAAGTAAAAGTCAGGTTGATGGGTCTTTACTAAAAGTTTTAGAAAGTGAAAAAGAGTGACTGAGGAGTTTGAGGCTTTTATAAAGTCTCAGTTAAAGACATTGCAAGCTCAAATAGAGATAATAAAAGGCTATTTGAATGAATATGAAGAGAAAAATAGAAAATTAAAAAAGATAATGTCTGAAGAGCTTATAGCAGCTTTGATTCTTAGGTTTGAAAAAAATGAAGAAAGGATAATAAAATTAGACGAAAAACTAGAGTCTTTACATTTCGATCTTAAAGAAAAGCTTTCACAAGAGATTAGAAATATAAAAAATGAATTAAGTGATACTCAATTATCAAGGGCTATATCAAGATTACTAGAAGAAAGAGAGATTAAAGTTGATTCTAAACCTTTAGATGATTTAAAGTAATATTATTGAGGTTTGGAATAAAACTTCTCTAAAGCCATGTTATGCGCTTTAACGTAGTTCTTGACTAGAATCTTCCAGTCTGCTAAGGAAGCTAAGTATTTTGCCTGTGCCTTTTTAGGTACCCTTTCGTTTCTAGGCATGGTCACTAGGGTGTACAGCATTTCATAAAGTTTTTCAACAACCTCATTGTGATGCTTATTTTCCCTTTCTAAGACTATTATGCCTGGTATTTCTTTCTGGTTAGAATGTTGTTTAATAAATATTCCAAATCCAGATAAATCAGAGGTTATAGACATAACACCATTGGCTGCACACTCTAGCGGAGTATATCCCCATGGTTCGTAATAAGAAGGAAAGATGCCAAGATGAGAACCTTGAGTAGCCTGCTCATAATTTAAACCAAGCAATCTATCAGTTGTAGAAAGGTATGCTGGATAAAGAATAACCTTTACTGCATCTTCTTTTCTGTTCAAAAGATTATTTTTTTTGAAAATGCTAATGATAGCATCATCTTCATCTATGATATAAGCAGATAATGGTGGGTTACCTTCTTTTTTAAAGGAAGAATATTTTTTCTTACATTCCTGTAAAAATTCTTTTCTAAAAACTAAACTAGTTGTAGGTAATTTGCCTTTTATTATAGAATCTAAAGTCATTTCTTCTATCCAAGGCAATTCATCTGAAACTTTTTCTTTGATATCGTCATATATTTTTATGCTTTCAAGAAGGTCTACATTCTCCTTAATATTATCCTTTGGTACGTAAAATAGCACAAAAACATTCCTTTTTGTGCCTTCTTTTTTCATTTTGTCATTCAACTTACCCAAAGACTCTATTAAAATATCATAACCCTTGTTTCTAATTTCATATCTACCAGAAGTAAAGAAAACCATTGAATCCCACATATTGGTCTCATAATAAGGGTTAAAGTAAGCATTGAAGAATTGTTTCATTTTTTGAAGGTATTTCCTGTGTAATAAAGCAAATTCTTCCATTGTTGGGAATCTTTCTATATCCAAGCCGTTTGGTAATACTAAATCAGGTTTTTTTCCTAGTATATACTCTGCTTCTTTTGCTGTTATTTCAGAAACTGTTGTGAATAAACTTGCACTCTCTACGCAAGCCTTTTCCATTAAATGCTTTGCTTGAACACCATATTTGTAAGGTCTCTTAGGGTCTAGTTTGACGCCTTTTTTTAGATTTTCATCGACTTCAGAATAAAGGTCTTCGCCCCAACCAGCTATTGTCCTCCCAAGCATTGTTGCGTGAGTAGAAAAAACTGTAGGAATTTTTTTGTGAAGGTAAAGCAAAGCTGCTCCAGATAACCATTCATGAAAATGCCCTATAATTCTTTTACCTTTAAGCTGTGGAATTAACTTATCTATCAATATTCCACAGGCTGTAGCCCATGCAACTGGCTCATCAAAATCAAAACCAGTTCCTAGAGAGTCTATCTTATAGTCTCTCCAAAGTTCAAATTTAATTGTATTAACTTTCTTTAAAATCTCAGAGAAATCAACCAAAATAACATTAGGTTTCCCTTCAACCAACCATTTGCCAAAATGACAGTAAACCCCCTCATTTTTTAATTCATGAAATATCCTTTCACAAATTTTTGGAGGATTTTGTTTAAGATATTCTGTGACAGCTCTTTCAGGATAATAGGGACCGACAAGAAAATAATTATCCTTATACAATTCCACCATTTTCTTAGCTTTAGATTCTAGAACAGCGTATATACCACCTACTTTGTTACAAGTTTCAAATGAAACCTCAAATAAAACTTCGGATCTAGGTTCCATGATTATTCCTCTTATTGTTGTATTTTTTCTCTGTGTAAGCATCGCAAAAATGAGACCACAATTGTATTGGATTTTTCATAGGAACTGGTTCATTGTTTGTTTTTGTTGGAGATGGATTTTTTCCCTCTGGTAATGAAAATAACTCGCTGTTGTAAAATATAGCTCCTTCATCCATCTGATGCCAAAGATTACTCTCTAAAATCTCATTTGCTTTTGCTTCCTCGCCTATAATCCTCAGGTATTTTATCAAATAGGGATTATCTCTTGGCCAAACAACAGCTCCGTGATATTGATAATCGTTAAAGTATATCCTATCATTAACGTTCTTCAAAAGCATTCCGAATATTTTACCTCTCTTTTTTACTAAAAGTTTTTCAACTACATGCCACATATTTTCTAAGTCATTTTTGTTAAAAACATGATTGTATAAAAGTACAGAAGAAACCAATGCCATAGACGTTTCTGTTGAATCTTTTTTACCATCTATTATAAGGGAGTAGAGATAATGTTTATTCTTAAATATTTTTTTATATTTAGACGAGGCTTTTTTATATTGATCTATAAAATTCTCTTCTGATTTTACCAAATCTGTTATAAATTCTCCAGCCTTCAAGACTCTTATATACAAAGCATTTATTTCTGGTAATAAAGCTGGTTTACATAGATCTTCAATCTTAACTTCTTTCGTCCATTCAAACGGTATTCTGGTTGAGATTAATCTTCCATAAAAAGGTACTCTCGAGTCTGTCCACGAATGCCATGGCATTGAGTAAAGCATATCGTTATGAATTACTGGACTTCCATCAATCTCAAACTTGTTTTCGGAAAATTTTTTTAGAGCTAATTTCAAGCTCTTTAAAACATCATAACCAATGTTCTTATCTTCAAATTCTCTTAAATACTTTTCAGCAAAAATGAAAAACAACAAGCTTGCATCAGCCGAATCAAAGTTATCTTTGAAGTTTGGGAATTTTCCTGAGTTAAAATCTTGTTGTTTTAAAACCCATTTTAAGATGGTCTCAACTTTCTTCTTATTTATCTTTACAAGTGTGTTGAAGTTATTTATACAGAACTCCATCAGATCTCTTATCCAAATTTGTTTAAACCAAAAATCTCCAGATTCTGGAATTATGTTTTTATTTTTTTCCAGAACACCAAATTTATCCATTGTTATTATTCTTGCTAAAATTTCTTTTTTATAATCAAATTTATCTATCAGCTTTTGTGTATAAGACTTCTCTTCTTCTTCATTTTCATCAAAATTTACGGCGCTATTATCTCTGTTACAATTTATAACAAGAGCAACCTTTTCATTGTCAAAAACATCCTTGCTTATCTCGCCTATAAACGAGGGATTATCCCACTCTGAGATGAATTTTATGCCTTCATTTGTTCTTTCCCTAAAACCGCTTCCTAACTTGTACCTCCAATTTATAATCTGCCTTTTTTCCTGTATCTCTCCATCTTCAACAAAAAATGATATATTGTTTCCATTTACCGAAGCAAATAGACTATTGTCCACACTACTTATTCCTATTTTATCAGGACGAGAGTGATCAAATACATCCCTTATATCAACTAAAGGTTTTATGATTAGCTTTCTGTCAGCAGAACTTCTAATGTCAAACAAAACTCTTGCAGAAACGCCGCTCTTCAAATCTTTAGCTAGATAGTATTCAACATCAACTTCTATTCCCTTACCAACATATTGGTATATGCTTTTCCATGGAAAGACTATGACGTTAACAGGGTCTAAAACAACATCTTTAATCCCAAAGAAAATACAATCTAAAAATTTCCAGTACTCGTCTCCAACAATTACATTTAACCCCTGATACCTGTAATCTCTGTTGGGAGCTATAAGATTTTCATTTCTAACGGAGAATATCGATTGAGACCATGCTGCTTGGGGCCTTTTGATAACTGTAAATGGATTTCTAGCAAAATCCCAATCGGGATTTTCTTTAGGAATGTACTCCCATTTTAAATTGTTTACTTCCAATCAAACACCTAGCTTGTTTTTCAAGTCCTGTAAAATATTCATATAGTTCAAAAAAGCATCATAAGGAGAATCGTAAGCATTGAAATATTTGTGAACATCGCCATCTGCAAACCATTTAGTACACATATAATAAAAATGATCTGATGTTTGAAGCATTCTCCATACTTTGAGAAGCTCTGGATTCTGCTTTATTTTTTCCTCGAGCTTAACCATTTGCTCGAATGCAAATCTTTGCATTTCATTTTCTAGCCAAGCAGACGAATCTCTATCAACATCTGCCCATGATAGAATGTAAGGAACATCTATAGTTCCAACAGGTTTGTAACTACTAACGATTTCTGAAGGAGTTTTGAATTCAAGATGTTTGTATTTTAAAATTTCGCTTGGAATGTTTTTTAAAAATTCAAATATACCTGTGTCTTGCCATTGATGTTCTCCAAAGGTTTCATAATCTATAAACAAGTTAATACAATCTCCTTCACATTTTGAAATCCAAGAAGCATATTTATCTGCAGTTAGAGGATACTCCTCCCACCATTTTGCAGAAAATCTAAATCCTATATCATCGCTAAGCTTGTAATTTCTTAGCAATGAAACTATTTTTTCGCATCCAACAGGTTTGTAAACGTAGTTTGGGGACCTCCAAGAGAGAACTTTTTCATGACCCTCTGTTATTATCCCTTTGTAACCTAGGTTTTCAATTAGCTTTGCTATAGAATTAGAATACATAGCTTCTGTGTTTCTAAAAACTTCAGGCTTCTGTCCGAACAGGTCATTTATTAGATTTTTATGAAGATTTATTTGCTCTTCAAATTCTTTTTGGGAGAATAGAGCAGATAAGGAATGATAATAGGTTTCACTTAAAAACTCAACATTACCGGTGCTTGCTAGTTGTTTGAAAGACTCTATTACACGTGGGGCATATTTTTGGCATTCTTCGATAAAAACTCCTGTTAAACTAAAAGCGATTTTAAACTTTTTTTTATATTGATCTATAAGGTCTAAAAGTATTTTATTTGTTGGAATATAGCATTTAGTTGCAACCTTCTCTAGAATGTTCTTATTTTTAATTTCATCAAAATAAGGAGAATTGCTAAACATATTAAACCTATTCAGCCTCACTGGTTGATGAACTTGAAAATAAAAACATATCGATGTCATGCTAAACTCCTGTAAACATCTATTGTTTGATCAGCTGTTCTGTCCCACCCAAAGTTCTTAATCTCATGATAAGAATTCTTCCTCATACACTCTCCGAGAACGCTATAGTCCAAAATTCCCAAAATTTTGTTTGCCATCTCATGAGTATCCCAAAAATCAACTTTAAAACAGTGTTTGATTTCTTCTGCAACTCCAGCATTTTTTGAAACTATGACAGGAGTACCAGAAGCAATAGCCTCTAAAGCAGTTATTCCATAGGGTTCTGCGACCGAGGGCATTACGTAGACATCAGCCATAGAATAAGCATAATTAATCTCTTCTTCAGTGAGATAGCCAGTAAATAAAACGTGATCTGCAATATTTAGCTCTAAAGATTGCTTTATCAATTCAGGTAATTTTTCACCTTGTCCCGCAACAACAAAAGTTACGTTGTTTCTTTTTTCTAAAACATCTTTAGCAGTTTTCATGAAAAAATAAGGTCCTTTCTGATTAGTAAGCCTACCTAAGAATAAAACAATATTCTTTCTTCCTTTAGGAGTAAGACCAAAATATTTTGAAGCGTTTATACCGTTATAAATGACCTTTATCTTGTTAGAATCTGCTCCATATCTCTCTATCAATTGATTTTTCATAGATTTACTAACAGTTATAATAGTATCTGCTTCTCGAATTCCTCTTTTTTCTATTTCAACTATATTGCTTAATGGATAGATGTTAGCTGTTCTGTCATATTCAGTAGAATGAACAGTAAAAACTAAAGGTTTACCTGTTTTCTTTTTTATTTCCATACCAGCATTAATAGTAATCCAATCATGACAATGAATTGCATCAAAATTTTTCTTTAAAGCAACTTCAACACACTTTCTATTAAAAGCTTCTACCTCTTTGAAGAAGTTCCAACCATATCCTTTCTCAAAAGTCATATTAGTTTCTTTGGTAGAATTATAAGGCATTATGGGAACAGACCCAATTTCCTCTATTTCGACATTTTGTATATTATGCTTAACATTTTGACTTCTTTTAGGAATTAGAAGAATAACACTAACGTTTTTTGACCCAAGTTTTTTAACAAGTTCATAGCAGTGGGTTCCTAGACCACCTGTTTTGGCGGGAGGGAACTCCCAACCTAGCATTAAAATTCGCATTCCACATCATCTTAAATCCACATCATCTTTATAAGGGGAAATCTAATTAATAATTAAAAGAAATTGGTATTTAAACTTAAGGTGATTTAATGGAAAAAAGCGTATCGAACGAAAAAGCTTTTTGGTTCTGTAATAGGAATGGTTGGGTAGGCAAGATAGCACATAACTTAGACGAGTTTTCAAGGGAAATCAAAAATGTTCCAACAGACTCTTTAGAGTTTCATATTAGAGATGACAAGAATGATTTTGAAGTTTGGTTAAGAGATGTTTTACAGGAAAAAAGAATTTCTAAAAAAACAGCAAAGATTAAGAAACAAGGTCTTAAAGGCGAAGAACTTAGGAAAGCTTTAATCGGCCTTTTTGAGTAATTAAGCTAATGCTTTGACAGCTTGAACAGCAGTAAGAGCATCTCCTAGACCAATTAATACCTTGGGAGATGTAGTGTAAAAGGTTGGAACCAGACAAAAGTTATAATTGCTTAATTTTCTTTTTGTAGGAGCGATTCTCTTTGCTATAATTTTACCAAAGGCTTTTATACCTGCAACAAGGCAACCATCACTCAAAGCTTCTATCTCCTTTCTTGAGTCATATTTTGAAATTGAAAATACAAACTTGGGACTATGTATACATATTCTTTTCAAGTTGAATTCCTTTACAGCCTTTAAAGATGCCTCCACTAAATCCTCTTTATCATAAGAGCTAGCTTTTAAATAAGTTTTACACTCTTCCTCATTTAATCCCCAAGAATCGCACGCATTGCTCTCTGATAACTTTTCCATAGCATACCTCATTGATTCTAGAGAGCCTAAGCCGAATTCCAGATGCGTCTTAGGTCTTTCCTTCTTTATGAATTCTAAGATATAATCCGTTCTCTTCTTATAAGATGGTAAGAGAAGATGAGCATAGCTGATGACTGCTATGTCTGTAAATTTTGGATTGAAGGCTATTTTTAAAAAGTCTTTGTCAAAAACACCTCTTGAAGTCATCAAATCCCAGCACAATATGTCCCTCCATTTTTTAAACTCGAAAATTATGTGGTCGTAAGTCGGGTCATTCTCTCTTATGGCTTTAAGTGGTATAGTTAATTTGTTTCTAACAGCAACTTTAAGTTTCGGAGAAGCTCTCATAAGTTCTTCTGGCCTAATAGGATATGAAACTAGCGGCGTCATACCTAATTCAAATAGCGTTCTCCCCATGTTGTTGCCATTACCACCTAATCTTATTTCTCTTTTTGGAAATAAGGAATCTAATTTATCATAAACCTTTCTAGAGATTAAGGATTCATTATCCCTAGATTTTTTAAGAGAGTAAACTACCTCTTCTATTGAATCTAAGACTAATTTATTAGGTTTTACTTCTCTGGATTTTTTAACCCAATCTAAAACTTTTTTATCAACTTTTATTATAGAATCCAAATGAGAATAAAGTCCTGTAGCAACTCTAACTTTAGGTAATTTAACTAAATTTCTATAGAACATTTCATCACTTAATAGATATGTTTAAATATATTTAATTTATAACTGATTAAAATGAAACTTATATGCTCTAGTTGCGGAACAAATGTTGCAGGACAAGAAGATTTTGTTAAATTTAAGTGTCCTAACTGTGGAGAAGGGATTATAATAAGATGTAGGAAATGCAAGAAACTGTCTAATACTTATAAATGCGTTATATGCAATTTTGAGGGTCCTTAATGGGAATGGTTGCTTTAGAATTAAAAATAATGCCGGAGTCTACTGAAGTCGATTTGGAAAAGATAAAGGATGAGATTTCTAAGAAAATTAAAATTCAAGATTCTAAAATCGAGCCAATAGCTTTTGGATTGAAGGCTCTGAAAATACTTGTAGTAGTTCCAGACAAGGAAACTGGGGATATAGAAGGGAAAATAAAAGAGATAAAAGGAGTCTCTGAAGTAGAAACTGGATCTGCTACATTACTCTAAAAACCTTTGGCAAGTTTCTATAGAACCAGAAATATTACTTAATCCTTTTTCTATCATTTTCTGTCTTAATTCTCTTTTCTTTAGATAAGTCCTTATTCCACCTCTAACGGATTCCATCTCTTTCATATAATGACTCAAAGCAGCTTGCTTAAGATCTGTCCTTTCTAGAATAGGATTATAAGTAGTTTCTAGCTCTTTTTTCTTCTCTGTATCCTTTTTCCAAGCGTATACTGCAAGAGGTACTGACGCTCCTGCTGCCGGTAAAATAATTTCCCATAACATATAATTTATTACCCACCAGTAAGTATTTAAATACATACTACAATATTTAAATAATTAGGCGAGTAATCAATTTAGAAAATAGGGAGGTATAGAAATGGTAGAATTTGAAACCGTTGAAAGTAAGGAAATCAAGTTTGGAAATAACAAGTTCTTAGAAGTCGCAAGAAAAAGAGCAAAGACACCTGAAGGCGAAAATGAATTCATTTCAATTTCTAAAGGATTCGTAACACCAACAGGACAAAAGAGATTTAAGAACGCTTTGGGATTTCCAGCTGAGGATGAAATAAAAAATGGTTTGATAGAAGCTCTACAAACTATTTAATTGAATAGATTTAGTTGATAAAAGGATGAGACTAAACTTTCTTCTTTCCTTCGCATAATTTACAACCAGGTGTAGTACTGCATTTTATACAGACTGTAGCACCGCAAACTTTGCATGTCTGTGTAGCAACGCTACCACAACACTGGCAAATACCTAGTTTCATTTTATCACTGAAAATTTAATTTTGATAACAAATTTATATATTTATCTAGCCTTAAAATCTCCTTTTCTAGGATATTCAATGCATTTATAACCCTTGTTTTGTCCTTATCTTTAGAATATTTTAAGCTTTCTTTATATTCATTAAATCTTTTTAGGCTCTCCGTCACGCTTTTTTGGATTTTAAGAGTAAAAGCCTTCTTAAGGCCTTCTAACAAATCACCATTCAATTGCAAATAAAGTTTTCTGTCACCAGCATTTTTTATTTTCTTAATCATACCAAAGAATTCTAAAAGATCGAGGTTTAAGGAGAGGGTTGATATAGAATAACCTGTTTTTTCTGACAAATCCTGAAGAGAAAGCTTTTTACCAGAAACCATTAAAGCAGCAATTATTCTGCCGTGAATCTCTGAATAACCTATTGTAGTGGCTAAAGCTGCAAAACTTGAGTAAATATCTTTTTCGATATCCTCTATTTTCATGGTTAATTTTATATATTTACTAATATAAATATTTTAAAGTTTTGAAAGCTTTCAAAAGTTCCAAATGATTAGTATGAGAATCTTAAATGAAACACAATCTTTATGCCCAGAGTGCTTGAAGATTCTGCCTGCAAAAGTTTTTGAAGAAAATAATAAGGTTTGGATAAAGAAAGAATGCCCTGAACACGGTGAGTTCTTGGATTTGTATTGGGGTGATTATGAAATGTATCAAAAGGCTATGAAGTTCTATCACGATGGCAAGGGAATTCATAACCCAAATGTTGAGATAAAAAGTTCATGCCCCATGAATTGTGGCTTGTGTAAAATGCATACTTCTCATACTGCATTAGGAAATATTGTCGTCACAAACAGATGCGATCTAGCCTGTTTTTACTGCTTCTTCTACGCTAAGGCAATGGGCTACGTCTACGAACCAACTCAAAATCAGATAAGAATGATGTTAAGAAAGATGAAAGAAGAAAAACCAGTGCCTTGTAATGCTGTACAATTAACTGGCGGAGAACCTACAATGAGGGAGGATATAATTGATATAATAAGAATTGCAAAGGAAGAGAAATATGACCATGTTCAACTAAACACTAACGGAATTAAACTTTCCCAAAGTTTAGAGTTTGCTAAAAAGATAAAGGAAGCAGGAGTTAATACAATTTATCTAAGTTATGACGGAACAACTCCTCAAACCAATCCTAAGAATCATTGGGA
>Ga0172364_10000186_pt1 | contig 39993 bp, 30 predicted proteins | sample LakKivSesite10cm_FD_114545 | JGI IMG/M metagenome (GOLD analysis project Ga0172364, IMG submission 114545) | Sediment microbial communities from Lake Kivu, Rwanda - Sediment site 10cm | ecosystem: Environmental > Aquatic > Freshwater > Lake > Sediment | place: Rwanda: Western Province, Lake...
AGGTGAACTCCCCGGCACACGAAGGACATGGGGGGATCTGATGGAGGCAGGGCTGGTATCGTTCCTCTCCCGGCTGACAGGGCTCGGCACGGAGGTCGTATCGAAGCTGCTCGTGTCCGCGGCCATCATGACGGTTCTGTGGCTGTCGAGGTTCCTCGTCATGAGGAACGTATGGAGAGCCACCTCCGAGTCGAGGATCCGCTACATGTGGCAGAAGACGACGGCCTACATCGCCATGGCGCTGGGCGCGGTCGTGATAGCCCGCGTCTGGTTCCCGCTCATCGGATCGCCTGCGACCTACCTGGGCCTGCTCTCCGCAGGAGTGGCCGTGGCTCTCAAGGATCCACTGACAGGGGTGGCCGGCTGGCTCTTCATAGTCATCAGAAGGCCCTTCACACTGGGAGACAGGATCCAGATCGGCACTACGGCGGGAGACGTCATCGACCTGAGGCTGTTCGCCTTCTCGATTCTCGAGATAGGGAACTGGGTCGAGGCGGACCAGAGCACCGGCAGGATCATCCATGTCCCGAACGGCAGGGTCTTCACCGACACGATAGCGAACTACAACCAGGGCTTCCGCTTCATCTGGAACGAGATCAGGGTCCTCCTCACCTTCGAGAGCGACTGGACGCTCGCCAAGAAGCTCCTCCTCGAGATCGCGGAGCACCACTCGCTGAACCTGGGAGCCGATGCGAAGAAGGACCTCCAGGAGGCGAGCAGGAAGTTCATGGTCCAGTATGCGAGGCTGACGCCGATCGTCTACACGGACGTGAGGGACAGCGGTGTCCTGCTGACCATCAGGTACCTGTGCCACCCGAAGAGCCGGAGGTCAACTCAGGAGGCTATCTGGGAGGACATCCTGAGGGCTCTTGCGGGCAGGCGGGACATCTGCCTTGCGTACGGGACCACGAGGGTCATCCTTGATGGAGCCGCCCGGGACGGGGACCCCGGTGCAGGCGGGGGCGCGACTGTCTAGGGAGGCCCCGGGGAAGGCTCCTCCACCACCGGCCGTTCACCTTCCCGATGCATGGATGCAGGGAAGAGGATCACGAACGTCGTGCCATCGCCGGGGATGCTGCTCACGGCAAGACCCCCTCCATGCTGTCTGACGATCCCGTACACGGTGGACAGGCCCAGCCCGGTCCCCTCTCCTGCGGGCTTGGTCGTGTAGAACGGCTCGAACAGGTGGGCAAGCGTCTCGTTGGACATCCCGGACCCGGAGTCTTCCACTCTCAGGACCGCGTAAGGGCCAGGCTGCAGAAGCTCTCCTGCCATGTCCACATAGCCGCTGATCGTCTCACCGGTTGTTCTTATCCTCAGGGTCCCCCCGTCCTTCATCGCATCCCTGGCGTTCACGGCCAGGTTCAGGATCACCTGCTGGATCTGAACCCTGTCCGCTTCTATCCACGGTGTCCCGGGATCGAGCTGGAGCTCCAGCCTGATGTCGCCACCCAGTATCCCTTCCAGGACGCTCCCGAAGGACCCCAGCTCGTCCGGAAGGTACAGCGGCTCCATTCGGAGGGACTGCTTGCGCGCAAAGGCGAGCAGTTGCCCCACCAGACCCCGGATGCGCATGGCAGCGTTGTGGACCTGTTCGAGGTGAGCCCTGGCCGGGAGGCCATCCGGGAGCGAGTCCCTCGCGAGCTCGGAGAAACCGAGGACAGGTGTGAGCATGTTGTTGATGTCATGCGCCACGCCTCCCGCCAGGCGTCCGACCGACTCCATCTTCTGTGCCTGGAGGAACTGCTCTTCGATCTGCCTGCGTGCGTTCTCGGTCATCCGCAGATCCGTGACATCGAGCTCCGAGACATAGATCCTGTCGTGATCCCTCTCGTGCCCCGGGGCGACGATCCAGCTCACGATGATGCTGATCAGCCGTCCGCTCAGGGTTCTCCTCTCGTCCTCTCCGGATCCGGAGTCGTTGAGCCCGGCCGCACACAGGACGATGCGCTCGAAGAGGTCGTAGGACTTGTCGGTGAAGACCGCCTGGAGGATGTGCGCGTGAGGGGAGTCGCCTGTCTCGTACAGGGCGCGGGCGGCCCCGTTCATCGCCAGCACGCGGGTCCGGGCCAGGCACTCCGCGACGAGGCCGGGCCTCGCCCTCAGGAGACCCGAGAGGTCGATGGAGGCCGAGCCGCTGAACATATCCCCGATGAGGGTCCTCACCTCCGAGAAGTCAAGCTCCCAGGAGGCGACCGGCGAGCTCTCGAAGAGGCTCCTGTACCTCGCCTCGCTCTGCGCAAGCACATCCGCCGCAGCCCTCAGCTCCTCGCCAGCCCTCCGGGACGATCTGCGGAAGACACCAACGAGCCACGCGCTGAGAAGAGACAGCGCTATCGCGATGGCTATGCCGGCGTGGAAACCGATGAAGAGCTGCCTCAGGTGATCCCTGAGCCTGCCCTCCGACATGTCGACACCGGCTATGCCGACCATCTCGCCGGCGCTGTTCCTGATCGGCGCGTATCCGCTCATGCAGACACCCCACGCGTCGGCCCGCCTTCTTATGTCCGCGACGGGAAGGCCCGTATCGAACGCCCGGCGCAGCCCCGGGGTGACATCCCCGTCAGGGTACCTCTGCATGACAAGTGAGTGATCCTCCACCCCGTCGCTGTCGGCGTCGCCCGGGGGTGTGCCGTCGAGTACGAAGTAGTAGCCGTCGTCTATCCGCCGCATCGTGTAGGCGAAACGCAGGTCGTGATCGCTCTGGAGTATCCTCCTGAGGGGTTCCACAGCCTCGGAGTACTCGGCCGTGCCCTCCTGTGCGGAGTCGCCGAAGTAATCGTAGGCAACCCCGTCCACGAGCGAGGAGGCCACGGAGGCCGTGGACATGAGGCTGTCCCTCACCTCGTCCATGACTATGTGCTTGGCTATGAAGTACATGAGAAGCAGGATGCCGATGGTGACGACGAACACCGTCAGCCCAGCCGAGATAGCGCTGAACGGGAACCGCCGCTTCGGGAGCCTGCCGGCGCCTGGGCCCTCTATTCTCACGACGAGATCCGGCCCGCCATCGTCACCCCTGTTCGGGCATGGGGACTGCTCTGCGGAAAAGTATACGAGAGCGCGGATGCGCATGCAAAAGGCGCAGGCCGGGCGCCCGGGCGCCCGGCCGCCGCGTCAGACCTCCGCTAGAGGAGGTGGAAGGTGACTGTCACCCCGGACACCACGATCGAGACCATGCTCATCAGCTTGATGAGGATGTTCAGGCTGGGCCCGGAAGTGTCCTTGAACGGATCACCGACCGTGTCGCCGATGACCGCGGCCTTGTGCGCGTCGGAGCCCTTGCCTCCGTGATGGCCTTCCTCGATGTACTTCTTGGCGTTGTCCCAGGCTCCTCCGGAATTGGCCAGGAAGATCGCGAGGACGAAGCCCGTGGAAGTCCCTCCGACCAGGAGCCCGACGACGCCGGCCACACCCAGCACTATCCCTACAGTGACCGGGATGAGGATGGCGAGGGCTGCCGGGAGCACCATCTCGCGCTGGGCGCCGCGGGTGGAGATCGCCACGCACCGGGCATAGTCGGGCTCCGATGTGCCGAGCAGGATCCCGGGATCGGCGGAGAACTGCCTCCTGACCTCCTCGACCATCCTGCCCGCAGCCCTGCCCACAGCCTGCATCGCGAGCCCGCAGAACACGAAAGCCATGACCGAGCCGAGGAAGGTTCCGACGAGAACCAGCGGGTTGAGCGGATTGATGTTGTAGTAGGACATCAGATCCCTGAGCCCGGCGTGGGCGACGCTGACCTGTGCGCCGTTCGCCAGCGAAGGGATGTGATCGATCAGGTGGCCGAGATGCAGCCGGACCTCCTCCATGTAGCTCGCGAGGAGGGCGAGGGCGGTGAGAGCGGCGGAGCCGATGGCGAAGCCCTTGCCCGTCGCGGCAGTCGTGTTGCCGAGTGCATCGAGGGCGTCGGTCCGCCTGCGGACTTCGGGGTCGAGCCCGCTCATCTGGGCGTTCCCGCCCGCGTTGTCGGCAATCGGCCCGTAGGCGTCGGTCGCGAGCGTGATCCCGAGTGTCGAGAGCATTCCGACCGCGGCTATGCCTATGCCGTAGAGGCCCATGGGGATGTTGTCGAAGTTGAACCCGGAGGCGAACAGGAACGACATGACGGTTCCCACCGAGACGGCCAGAACGGGGATCGCCGTGGAGATCATCCCGGTCCCTATCCCCGAGATGATCACCGTGGCGGGGCCGGTGGTGGCCTGTGCCGAGATCGCCTGCGTGGGCTTGAAGCCGTGCGATGTGTAGTACTCCGTGGCCTTCCCTATCACGATCCCTGTCAGGAGGCCCGTCACGACGGAGCCCCATACCCCCCAGGCATTGGGGATGCTCAGAAGCCTGAGAAGGACAATGGACAGGAGGACGATGAGCACGGAGCTGGCGTTGATGCCCCTCCACAGGGCCCCTATCAGCGCCTTCTGGTCCGCGCCCTCCCTGATGCGGACGAGGAACATCCCTATCACGGAGAGAATCGTCCCGAGCCCTGCGATCACCATCGGGGCAATCACTGCATTCATCTGGAAACCAGTGGCGCTGTATGCTGTTGCACCGAGGGCCGCCGTTGCCAGGACCGCTCCGCAGTATGACTCGTAGAGATCGGCGCCCATCCCGGCCACGTCCCCGACGTTGTCGCCGACGTTGTCCGCTATCGTGGCAGGATTGCGCGGATCATCCTCCGGGATCCCCGACTCGACCTTTCCGACCAGATCGGCCCCGACATCGGCCGCCTTCGTGAAGATGCCGCCACCCACCCTTGCGAAGAGGGCCTGAGTGGAGGCGCCCATGCCGAACGTCAGCGTGGTCGTGGTGATGACGATCAGGCTCTGCGGGCCTGCGGACTGCGGGTAGAAGTGGTTCAGGATGAGGAACCAGACCGAGATGTCGAGAAGGGCCAGCCCCACCACGACGAGGCCCATGACCGCGCCGCTCCTGAACGCAAGGCGAAGTCCCGCGTCCAGCGAGTGCATGGACGCGTTCGCCGTCCGGGACGAGGCGAAGGTTGCGGCCCGCATCCCGAAGAAGCCGGAGAGACCGGAGAAGAAGCCTCCCGTGATGAATGCGAAGGGCACCCAGGGGTTCTGCACGTGGAGGACGTATGCAAGGACCGAGAATACGCCTGTGAGGCCTATGAAGCAAAGGCCCACGATTTTGTACTGCTGTCTCAGGTAGGCCATCGCGCCCTTGCGGACGGCTGCGGCTATCGAAGCCATCCTGGGGGTGCCTTCGCTCTTCCGCATCATGCCCTTGTAGAACGAGTACGCTACGATGAGCGCGAGAAGCGAGCCGAAGGGCGCCAGCCAGAAGTAAGCTATCATATTACCCCCCAGGTGGATGCGGGTCCAGTGATCCCGGCTGCTGGTCCCGCGGGCCGGAAGTGAAACCCCGTTGACGGGCTAACATGAAAGCTGCCAATCGACGGGACAAGTGCAGCGCACCAGGTCCGTCAGGGCTTCAGAAGCACCCAGATGCCCACTGCGACGAACCCGATCCCTGCGGCGACTGACAGCGCTCTCGGCGGGACGAGCCTGGACAGGACCGCTCCAGCCGCTACGGCCAGTCCCGTGGCCAGCACGAGGGCAAGGGAGGACGCAAGGAACACCGAAGCCGTCCCGCCATCTGCCCTCGAAGCATAGAGCATCGTCGCCAGCTGGGTCTTGTCCCCCATCTCGGCAAGGAAGACCGTTCCGAAGACAGTCAGGAACAGCCTCAATCCAGTCATGGCCAGACCTCCGCCGGAGCGGACCCGGAAGCCGCCCGCGGCATAAGAGCAGGGCGCCCGGCCTCGAACGGCCGGGCGCCCCGCGATCGAGGTTCCGCTGCTACCTCAGGACGGTCAGCCGGCTCGTGGCCGACGCGCTGCCCGAAGTTGCGCGGATGACGTACACCCCGTTCGCCAGCCCGTCGGGGATGACGAACGAGAGCGAATGGCTCCCGACACCCATCTCGCCGCCGGCGACGAGCGCGACGCTGCGGCCGGAGATGTCGTAGACGGTCACCGTGATCCTGTTCGGATTACCGGTGTAGAGGTCGAAATAGGCTACGGAAGAGGCCGGGTTCGGCGTGACGGCGGAGATGACCAGGCCGGGGGCCGGCACAGTGCCGGCGCTCTGCCCGACGCCCACGCCCAGGGCAGCCTGGACCGCTGCATAGGCGTTGATCCGGCCCGCACCGTAGATGTTCTCCTTGCCGGAGGAACCGAGGTCGACCGCGGTCTCCTCGAGGATCTGGTCGACCTGGGCCGGAGTGAGGTTCGGATTGGCGTCGAGGATGAGCGCCATCGTGCCCGCGACATGCGGGGTGGCCATCGACGTGCCGTCCATGCTCACGTAGCCGTAGGGGTTCGCATAGTTGCAGCTGATGACTCCGACTCCGGGAGCGCACACATCGGGATCTATGAGGCCGGCGTCGGGAGGCGTCTCGTCCCAGTCGTACCAGGGAGCGATAGACTGCCAGGTGACCGGGCCGCGGCTGGAGAAGGAGGCTATGCCGTCATTGGAGTCTGTCGCACCCACCGTGACGACTGCAGCGAAGGCTCCCGTCGCCACCTGCTCGGGCAGGTGGCGCCAGGGCGGCGGGCAGTCGCCCGGGCAGCGGATGCTCGGAGCGCCCGGGCCTTCGTTTCCTGCTGCCACGGCGTGATGGACACCGACCGCGAGCATGTTCTGCTCGGCCGTGCGCCACAGGGCCCTCTGCGGATTCCAGGAGTAGATGTATCCGAGAGATGTCGAGAGGATGTCCGCCCCGTGGTCGATCGCCCACTGGAAGCCGTCCATGACGTTCTGCTCGGCGGCGGGGCTGACGCTGACACTGACGCGGACGGCCATGAGCGTAGCGTTGGGGGCCACGCCGCACTGCGTACCGGCCGTGCCGTCGCTTCCGATCGTGCCCATTGTGTGGGTGCCGTGACCGTTGTTGTCCATCGGGTCGCCGTCACCGTTCTCCATGTCCCAGCCGTAGTGGAGGCCGGCGGGAGTGTCGTGCCACATGTGATCGGCGAGATCGACGTGGTTGTAGTTGCAGCCCGTGTCGATGTCGGCGACGAGCACGCCCGTGCCGTTGTAGCCCATGGCCCAGACCGCCGGAGCGTTGATCTTGTCGACACCCCAGGTGTCGGCGTCGGTGCTCTCGACCGGCCTGGCCTGTGACATGTCCTCGATCATCGGGCTCATGGCATAGCGGAAGCTGACGAACTGGACATCGCCGCGACTTGCCATCTGACGGATGATGTCTACCGTGGTCTCACAGGAGATCACGTTCACCAGCCAGTTCGTGTGCAGGCCGGTGACGAGCTCCTCGGGGTAGCTCTTCAGGACCTGGAGGATGGGCATCTGCGTCTCGGTTGCGAGGTTCTTGAGGACATCGACCGCGAACGCCCTCCTGTCGCGCATGCTCATGCCGGCGGTGGCGGCATCGATGTAGGAAGGATCGATGTCGCCCGTGACGCGGATGAACACGGGCAGCAGGTCGTCGGCCTTCGAAGTGGCCATGATGTTGGCCAGGTCGGGCGTGACCACGCCCGCCGAGGCCAGGGCGAATAGGGTCAGGCAAACGAGCAGGTACCTCACGGATGCTCCTTCCCTGCTGATGCTGGGTAGCCCATCCCGGGCTCCCAGCCCGCTTTCTCGGCAGAGTCCCTCCAGGCTGCCGAAATCTGGGCCGGCGATGCCTTCCCCAGGGGCGTGCCTCGGCCATGCAACATCTCTTCCATTGCCGTGAACCGGCTCTGGAATTCCCTGCAGGCATTCCTGAGCAGTTGCTCTGGCTCCTGCCGGAACGCTCTACAGTAATTTACGAAAAGAAAGAGCAACTCGCCAAGACGGCCCGGCTCGAAGCTGCCGGGGTCATCCTCCCGGGGAGGGAGGACCTCCACTCTCTCCTTCAGGGATCGGAGCGTCTCGGCGGCACCAGGCCACTCGAAGCCCACTTCCGAGGCCCTCTGCTGGATCCGCCAGGCGGCCTGCAGGGCCGGCATGCTCGCAGGAACCGATCCGAAGAAACCCTCCGATCTCTTCTCGGAAGCCTTGATCCTCTCCCACTGCTTCTCGACCTCTCCCGGCTCCAGATCCTCTCTCCGGGCGAACACGTGCGGATGCCTCCGCCTCAGCTTTGCCGAGATCCCCTCCGCCACGGAGGCAACATCCATCAGCCCGGCCTCCTCGCCGATCACGGCCGCCATGAGGACATGGAGGAGGAGATCGCCGAGCTCCGTCCGGAGAGCTTCGAAGTCCCCTTCGGCTGCGGCGTCGGCAGCCTCGTAGGCCTCCTCCAGCAGGAACGGCCTCAGGGACTGGACCGTCTGGCTCCGATCCCATTCGCACCCCCCGGGGGCACGCAATGTCCTGACGATCCCCAGCAGCTCCCCCAGGGCGGCCAGTTCGTCAGCCATGGATCGAGCCCGGCCCGAAGGCATCCCCGGCCTCAGCGAAGAGCTCGGAGAGGGTCGGATGAGGATGGACGATCTCGCCGATGCGCGAGGCCCTGACGCCGAGAGAGACGGCCAGGCATGCCTCTCCCACGAGACTGCTCGCGTCGCGCCCGACGATCTGTACCCCCACCAGGATCCCGTCGTCGGCCCTGGAGATCAGCTTGACGAATCCCTCGGTCTCGTTGAGTCCCACCGCCCGGCCGTTTGCGATGTAGCGCGAGCAGTGGGAGACGACAGGCACGCCCCGTGCCTTCCACTCCTCCTCGGCCGGGCCGACGGTCGCCACTTCGGGGCTCGTGAAGATGCATGCGGGCATCGAGTCCTCGCGAACCTGGACCGGGCGCCCCGAGTACATCCCGGCCACCGCGGCAAGCCCCTGGGCGCTGCCGGCATGGGCAAGCTGCCACCTGCCAGTCGCGTCGCCGGCGGCATAGACGCCCCGGAGATTCGTGCGAAGGAACTCGTCGACCGCTATCCCGGAGCGGCCGACCTGCACGCCCGCCTCGTCGAGTCCGCACCCCTCCAGCCGGGGCAGCCTTCCCGCAGCGACGAGGGAGCCCTCCGCCTCCAAGACCGTGCCGTCTGCAAGCTCGACGGAGCATCGCGCGTCCGTTCGGGAGGCCTTCACAGCCGCCTTGCCGGTCAGTATCCTGACACCCGACCTGACCAGCGACGAGTGGACGATCTGCCTCACATCCGGATCGAGCCCCTGGAGGATCGAGGGCAGCATCTCCACGATGGTGACCGCTACGCCGAAGGTCCCGAGTATGGATGCGAACTCGCATCCGACCACCCCGCCCCCGACGACTATCAGGCTCTCGGGAAGGGATGTCCACGCCAGGGCCTCGTTGCTGGTGTCGAAGCCGCTCGCGCGGAAGGGTCCCGGCATGGAGGGAACGGATCCCGGTGCCAGCAGGACGAATCTCGAGCGGATCTCCCGTCCGTCGACGACCAGGCAGCCCTCGCCCCGGAGGATACCATGTCCCCTCACGATCTCCGCTCCGATCGCGGCAAGGCGGTTCTCGATCCCCTTGCGCAGGCGGGACACGACCATGTCCCTCCGACGGACCACCGCCGGGTAGTCGACAGAGAGCGTCCCGCCGAGGCCCATCCTCGCAGCGGCTCTCGACGACCTCAGGAGCTCCGCAGTGGCGGCGAGGGCCTTGGTGGGGATGCATCCCCTGTTCAGGCAGGTCCCGCCGACGTCGGCCTCCTCCACGAGGACAGTTCGCATGCCGAGCTGTGCGGCCCTGATTGCCGGCACATAGCCCGCCGGACCGCCTCCCAGGATCGCCAGATCGTAGTCCATCCATCCTCCGGCAAGTGTCTTCCAGACGGAACTGACGGCGCAGAAGCCTCTCTCGTATAATAGCCGCGGGAGGGATTCATCGAAAGCCCATGTTTCTTCTGCCGTTCCTGATCGCCATGCACTCATCCGACTACGACGACTTCGCCCTGCGCCTCCGCTGGGAGTCGGGCGACGCCTACTGCCAGCAGAACCTCCTCGAGGAGGCCGAGGCGGAGTACAGAGCCGCCCTCGCGATCTTCCCAGAGTGCCCGGAGGCCTGGCTGGGCCTGGGCCGCGTGTATTCCAGAAGGGAGTCATGGGACGCCGCGGAGAGATACCTCAGGCACTACGTCGGGCTCAGACCAGACGACAGGGACGGCCTCCTGGCCCTCGCGGTCGTCCTCCTGGGCGAGTCCAGGCCCGCCGATGCGGCCGAAGCGGCTCTCCGGGCCGCTAGGGCGGCTCCCGGGGATCCGGGGGCATGGCTCCTGGCCGCCAGGGCCTCCCTGCAGGCAGGTGACACGGTCTCGGCGGTCGACTCCTGGTCCTTCGCCTCGCAGGCGGGAGGCACTGCAGCCGCGGAAGCGCTCACCTGGCTGGCCAGGATCGACCTCGCACAGGGAAGAGAGGATCGCGCGAGGCAGCTCCTGGAGCAGTGCGCTTCGGCCGGCTACGCGCCGGCCTGCTTCAGGCTGGCGAAGCTCTACTTCACGTGGGGCGACTTCCTGAGGGCCTCCGAGCAGGCCTCCACATCACTTCTGATAGAACCGGACGGAGAGTGCAGCGACTCGGCAAGGCTCCTCCTCGACTCCATCTCGTCCACGGGCAGCCTTGTGCCCCTGCCGGAGCCCTGACGGCAGCCGCGGAATCATGAACAGCCTACCGGTGGCAGGCGTCGAGGGCCTCCTGGAGAGGCCTCCGGGAGACTTCCTGGAGCTGAGGATCGAGTCGATGCGGACTCAGGTGATGACATGCTCGACCGCGGGCATGGAGGATTTCGGCCCGTTCGAGAAGACCGGCATCTGCGCCAGGGTCCTGACCGACGGGGTGTGGGGGCGTTCGTCCCGCTCGGGCCAGGACACCGCGGTGGAGGCAGCCTCCCGGGCCGCGATGCTCTCGAGGTCCCCCGGCGGGCGTGGCCGGGCCTCGCTTCCCCGCATGGCACCGGTCCGCGGCTCCTTCGAGAAGCCCTGCCCGGAGCCCTTCGCATCGATCCCGGACAGAGAGAAGGCCTTCTTGTGCAGGCGGTACCTGGACCTCCTCGCCTCGACCTGCCGCGGCGCGGCCTGTCGCGTCCTGTACAGCGAGCACATCCGTACCAGGAGAGTTCTCAACTCGACGGGGACCGACGCCGCCGAGGAGGAGCTCATCTGCGGGTTCCGCTTCGAGGCCAGGGGCGGCGGGATCGTCGCGTCACGAGACCTCTCCGGCAGGAGCGGCTTCGAGTTCTTCAGGAACCGCGAGACCCTGGTGGAGGAGGTCTCGTCGGAGTACGCATCTTCGGGGGAGCTCGGGCAGGTGGGGGAGGGCGTGTCCAGGGTGGTGCTCGATCCTGAGTTGACCGGCGTCTTCGTCCACGAGGTGTTCGGCCATCTGTGCGAGGCTGATGCGCATCCCTTCACGCCCGCGCTCGATTCGATCCTGGCGATCGGGAGGAGGGTGTCGTCCTCCTGCGTCAGCATCGTGGACGACGCCACCCACTTCGATCTCCCCGGGAGCTGCGCCTATGATGACGAGGGAACTCCCGGGTGCAGGAAGCTGCTCATCTCGGGCGGCGTGATGAAGAGCAGGCTGCACAGCCTCGAGACGGCGGCAGCCTCCGGGGCGGACCCGTCAGGCAACGGGAGGGCGGGCGACTTCGCCCACGCTCCCTCGGCGAGGATGACCTGCACCTTCCTGATGCCCGGCGACGAGTCGGTCGACGGTCTCCTGGCGCTCATGTCCGATGGGCTCCTGCTGGAGGGCGCCGTTGCCGGGTCGACCAACATGGACGGATTCAGGCTCTCGGCGAGGAGGGCGAGGAAGGTCTCCTCGGGCAGGCAGGGCAGGATGCTCGGCCCATGCACGATCTCGGGGAGGGTTCTCGACCTTCTGCTTTCGGTCGAGGCAGTGGCCGACGATCTTGCTCTCTTCAGCGGCACGGGCGGCTGCACGAGGCCAGGGCAGATGACGCTCCCTGTGAGCTACGGCGGGCCTCACGCCCTTCTCGGCATGGTCAGGGTCAGGGCAGGATCGTGAGCGAGAGGGCGCATCGCCTGCTGGAGCTGGCTGCGGCGGTGTCCGAGTCGGCCGAGGTGCTCGAGGTGGAGGAGTCGATCTTCGGTGTCCGCTCCATTCCCGGCTGCGGGAAGTCCTTCGAGGACTGCCGCACGACCGAGGAGAGCCTGAGGATCGTGAGGAACGGCAGACTCGGGATGGGCTCCGCATCGGGGCTCGCCGACCTTCCATCGGTGGTCGACATGGCGATATCCGGCTCGAGGCTGGGGCCGGAGGTCGGCTGGGAGTTCCCGGGGCCGTCCGACCCGGGCACCGTGGAGATGAGGCACCCGGCGGTCGATGCCATGGTCCTGGACGACCTGACCGGGCTCTTCCTCGGGATGGAGGATGCTGTTCTGGGCGAGCAGCCCCACTCGGTGGTCACCGGGAGGATCCGCCGCAGGGACGTGGACATCACCCTGGCCAACACGTCCGGCTTCGAAGGCCGATACTCCAAGGCCCTTCTCGAGTTCGACCTGGAGTTCAGCTTCCCCTTCCGGGACAGGATGCTCGTCGAGGGTCTCAGGTTCCTCTCGGGGCTTCCTCCGGCCTCTCCCGGGCAGATCTGCGAGGGGATCCGCACCAGGGCCGGCTGGGCGGCAAGCGAAGCCGTTCTCGAGGAAGAGTCGGTTCCCGTCGTCCTGGCCCCGCCCGTGCTGTGCACGATCCTCCAGTCGCTCAGGGCGTGCGTGAGCGGGAGGGCGCTCGTCACCGGAGGCTCCGTCCTCGAGGGCAGGGAAGGGAGCAGGGTCGCCTCCGAGACGGTCTCCGTCCATGACCGCCCGAGGCTTCCCTACGGGGCCGCCTCGGCACCGTTCGACGCCGAAGGAGTGCCCACGAGCGACCGTGCGATCCTGGAGAGGGGAGTCTTCACGGGCTTCGTGACGGACATCTCGACGGCCTTCCAGCTCGGGCTGAAGTCGACGGGAAGCGCCGGCAGGAACACGGGGGACCATCCGTCGCCGATATGCACCAACCTGGTCTTCATGCACGGCTCGGACAGCCTGGAGGATCTCCTCGGGAGCGTGCCGAGCTGCGCATTCGTCACGGAGCTTCTCCCGGGAGGCTCGGGAAACGCCCTGTCGGGGGACTTCGCCTTCGACGCCTCATCCGCCTTCCTGTTCAGGTCCGGCGAGCCGGCGGGCCATCTTCCGGGCCTGACCGTGGCAGGCAACTCGCTGGATCTCCTCGCACGGGTAACGGGCATCGAGGGGGCGCTCCACGGGGTCGAGACCGACTGGCTCCCGTCTGTGATGGTCGAGGGAGCCCTGCTCAGGCAGAAGGTGTAGTACCGGCCTCCCTCCCCAGTAGCCGTCCAAGGGTCCTGAACCCTCCCCACAGGGATACCGCGACACCGAAGGCGCTGAGCTCGCCCAGGGTCAGCCACAGCCGTGATGCGAGAGCGACCAGGGCGAAGCGGCCGGGATCTCCGTCCGATGTCATGAGGGCCATCAGCCAAGCCAGGGAGAACTCGCTCACGCCCAGGCCTCCGGGCGCCAGCAGCACCACGAACCCTATCGCCGCCGCAGTGGGGAAGAGCGTGATCCCGGGGAAGACCGGGAGGCGCACTCCGAAGCTCCCGGCCAGGAGCAGGAACGCAACCCCCATGAGACTGAAGACGAGCAGATAGACGGGCAGCAGTCGCAGGACGCTTCCGAAGCCAGGGTCGGAACAGGCGAAGTTCCTGCCCGCGACTCTGCTGACGACTCCGAGCAGTCTCCTGTAGGTCGTCGGGTGGGAGGCGACGAGCAGCAGGCCCACCACGCTCCCCACGACGGCCAGCCCGAAGACAGGGCTGAAGTGGAGCCTGGAGGCGATCCGGGGGACGAGGGGCATTCCCATGATCATCGAGCCTGCGACTATCAGCAGGGTCTCCAGCACGACCGCCTGTCCGGCGAAGGAGGCCCGGACCCCGGCCTGTCGCGAAAGACCCACCTTCCCCACTGCCGCCCAGACCTTTCCGGGTATGTACTTCCCGACGATCGAGACGAAGTGGATGGCGTACGCCTGCCGCAGGGAGATCCTCGAGCCGGCGACGCGCGTTGCCAGCTTCCACGACCAGGCTGCGGAGAGCAGATGCACCTGGAGCATCCCGAACGAGGCCGCGAGGAGCCACGGATCGAACCTGAGGAGCCGGTCGAGGCCCGTCTGCCTGATGCTCTCGAGCGAGGTCCGCACCAGGTAGAAGAGGGCTGCGGAGGTCAGGAGCAGGCCCGCGATCCGCGCAAGGATCGTGCCGACCCTGCGGCGCCCGTCTCCGTGTCCGGTGGGCTGTCCGCAGGAAGGTCCGGCCTCGAGGTCAGCCATGGCCCTGCTAGTCGAGGACCTTGACCCGGCTGGTGCTGGGGCGCGCCTCCTTGAAGCCCACCTTCTCCCGGACGAAGCCGACGAAATGGGGAAGGCAGGCCGTATCGACGATCGCCTCGAGGACGCTGAGGGAGGGTATCCCCCCTCCGAGGAAGGCCTCGCAGAGACGCTCCTCGAGCAGCCTCCTCCTGCGCTCTTCCGACTCGGAGGAGTCCTGCCTCCATCGGTCAGGGTCGTTGAGGCGCATCAAGAGCCTTCTCGCCTCGCGTTCCTCGTCGGTCACGGAGATCGCAAGGCCCCAGGCATCCGATGAACAGACCAGCTGGAACAGCTGCCTGCCGAGGATGTCCAGAGTGATGACATCCCTCTCGAAGAGATCCGCAAGGCCGGTGAGCCTTGCGATGAGTTTGGCGGTCAGCGTGTTGCGGGTAGCCTCATCCATCGGCGGCCCCCGCTCCCGCGCCCGGCGCCTCGGCGAGGCGCCAGCCCGCCCTGGACTCCGAGAGCCTGGCGCGGAGACGCCCCTCCGGCATGGGTGAGCCGGCCAGGACGCTGACCAGTTCCCCCCTTCTCACTACGCTCTTCACCGAGCAGTTCTCGTGAAGCCAGTTGAGCAGGGCGCCGTCCTCCTCGTCCAGCTCCAGCGAAAACCAGTGCAGGACCGAGTCACGGAACTTCACTATCTCATCCACCAGCGCTCCGAGACCGGCCCCGGTGGCCGCGCTCACCGCAACGCCGTCCATCGGCATCGTTCCGGGAGCGAGGTCGAGCTTGTTCCACACCACTATCCTCGGGATCGTGCCCGCTCCGACTTCGTCGAGGGTCTCCCTGACCGCCTCCATGTGGCGATCGCGACAGGGATGGGAGAGATCGCCGACCACGAGGAGGAGGTTCGCCTCTCGAACCGCGGCCAGCGTGCTCCTGAAGCTGGCCACGAGTTCCTCGGGCAGCCTGTCTATGAAGCCGACGGTGTCGGAAAGCACGACCCGCCCGGCACCCTCTCCGTACAGCTTCCTCGAGACGGTGTCGAGGGTCGCGAACAGCTTGTCCTCGGCGGAGACCCCTGCGCCGCAGAGCGCATTCATGAGAGTGCTCTTGCCCGCATTCGTATAGCCTACCAGGGCGACCTGGAAGGCAGAACGGCGCCTCTCGCTCCTCAGCACCCTCTGGCCCTCGATGGACTCCATCTGCTCCTCCAGGAAGCGGATCCGCCGTCTGGCCCGCCGCCTGTCCACCTCCAGCTGGGTTTCCCCGGGGCCCCGCGTGCCGATTCCGCCGCCCAGGCGCGAAAGATGATGCCACATTCCGGTGAGTCTCGGAAGGGCGTACCTGAGCTGTGCAAGCTCGATCTGCAGCCTCGACTCGGCCGTCCTTGCGTGAAGGGCGAAGATCGTGAGTATCAGCTCGGTACGATCGATCACCTTGCATCCGGTCGTCTCCTCGAGCCTCGAGACCTGCCCGGGGCTGAGGTTCGCGTCGAACACGAGGGTGTCCGCGCCTGCGGCCTCCGCCGCCGAACGGATCTCGTCGACCTTGCCCGAGCCTACGAAGCTCGACGGATCCGGAGCGTGGCGATGCTGGAAGACATGCCCCGCGGGAGTCCCGCCGGCGCTCTTCACGAGTGCGTCGATCTCCTCGGCGGCACCGTCCTGCAGCGAGTCGGACCCGAACGCCGCATGCACTGCGATGACCTTCTCGGCACCGCTGGAGAATGAAACGAGCCTGCGTGTCTGTGCTGCGCCCGTCACCGATGAGCCACTCCGGAAGAGAACTCGGAGCCGATCGTCGGCAGGATGCGGATCACCTAGCCGTCTGCCCGGACCCCGGCCCTGCGCTCGACCAGCTTCCTGGCAGAGACGACATCGAGTCTCTTGACCAGGGCCACCTCGCCGGCCAGGACTCCTATCGCTTCGGACAGCACGCGCTTCTCGGAGGGATTGACCTTGCTGTGACCAGCCCTGGCGACTATGTCGCGCACGGCGGTCGCCACCTTGCGCGGATCGCCGCTGTGGACGCGCTCGCGAAGGGACTCTATCCGCCTCCGCCAGTCGCCCGGGAGCTCCTCGGCGGACCCGGAGAGGGTGTGCAGGGCGCCGTCTATGGTCTTCTCGTCCACGATGTGCCTCAGACCGGTGTCGTCAAGGGACTCGACAGGAAGCAGGACGCCTGCGTTGCCGACCACCAGATCGACCACGACGCACTCCGTGCATTCGCCCGAGATGTTCTTCACCGAGATCTCGCTGATGGTCCCCGCCCCGTGGATGGGATGGACGACCATGTCACTCACAGAGAAATGCATCTGACCCTCCCCTGAAGCACACTACGGCAGCCGGACGTCATCGAGTGCCTTCCCGGCTGCCGAGAAGAACCCACAGGTCGGGCACTGGGACTCCCTGCGGAGGCCCGGCGACGATGTCCGGAAGGGCCTGCACAAAGGAGCGGAGCCTGCCTTCCAACTCGGGCATGATCCCCGAATTGCTCCTGTAGAGGAACACGGTGGAGTCCAGGAGCGCGGGAATCCCTGTTCCCTCGTCGGGCTGCCGGTCACCGTCCCGGATGTCCGATATCGCCATAATATAATCGTTTCCACCCAGAGTGACGGTTCTGCCGTCCAGAGCCCCCGCGAGCCATGTGGCCGGGCCCTGCCCGTCGAGCGTGTACTGCAGCCCCTGGTTCACCACATCGACGAAGATCGTCTCCCCGACAGCCGCCGTGTCGCGCATGAAGACCCCCGGGACCAGGCCCGGGTACGAGAGGTCCCTGCCGATCAGAACGGTCATGTCCACCGGCCGGATCTCCATGCCCGAGTCGGGCGAGGCGAGCTCCCTGGCCATCTGCCACCAGCGCTGCCCTTCGATAGGAAGTCCCGGGGCGTCCCTCCTCAGGAGGAGGATCGAGCCACTCCTCCTGCCGGCTCCCGTGGAGCAGTAGACCTGGGCGAAGCCGGCAGCCGGACCGGATCGGAAGTCCGAAGCCGCGCCGGCCCTGCCGGTGCAGTTCGAGACCCAGAGGACCGTCCCGGAGGGCAGCGGAGCCGCCGGCACAGCTTCTCCTCCGGAGACCGGGAGCGAGTCCGGGAGCGCTGTTTCCGCCGTGTCGGGTGGAGGAGGCCGGAGCGTATCCTCGTCGACCGATCCGGCCGACGGTCCCGAGCTGGGGGAGAACAGAACGAAGAGCGCAGATGCGAGAGCGACCGCGGCCACGGCGGCGAAAGGCAGCCAGCCCGGTCTCCTCCCCCTCCTGCGTCCCCCTGCGGGAGGGGGAGCCTCCTCGGAGCGCTGCTCCTCGAACAGAGGCTGGGGAGTCGACCGAACCGGCGGCATCTCCGGCGCGGGCCTCGTCAAGTCCTGGATCAGTGCGGCCATGCCGGGATGGCGGTTCTCGGGCTTGTCGGCCACCATCCGCTCGACGAGGGCCGAAAAAGGACGGGACAGCCTTCCCCAGGCCTCCAGCTGGCCCTGGCGGTCGCCGGTGCCCGCCACCGAGCGGAACATCAGCGTCCCGAGGGCGAAGATGTCGCTTCTCGGATCGACCGGCAGGCTCGACTGCGCTTCCGGCGCAACGAACGGTGAGTCCGGAACCCCGCGCACGCCGGCCAGCAGGAGCGGAGAGCCGTCAGCTGAGAGGCAGACGCTCTCGGGGCCCAGGTACCCGACCACGAATCCGCGTGTGTGGAGGTTCCTCAGCGTCCCGGCCAGAGTCGTGGCCATGTCCCTCGCCTCGTCCTCGGTCAGGGGCTTCTCGCAGATCCTCTCCTGAAGGAAGCGGATACCCGTGTCCTTGTAGAGGAGTATCCTGGCGCTGGTCCTGTCGCGGTTGTCGTGTGCGGGCCGGAGCGTTCCCGGCATCGGTGGCCATATCCTCGAGCGGAGCGGATCGTCGGTCTTCGGGACTGCCTCGGCGATGAAGGCGGAGCCTCGGATGTCGACCCTCGCAAGAAGGTAGTCGTCCTCTTCGACCAGGATGGAGACAGTCCGGCAGAGCGCGGAGAGGCTCTCAGAAAGCATCTGACTCCGCTGAGTAGTTCGGCGCCTCCTTGGTCACGATCACATCGTGGGCATGGCTCTCGCGAAGGCCCGCCGACGTTATGCGCACGAATCTCGCCCTTTGAGGAAGCTCGGAGACAGTGGGAGCGCCGACGTAGCCCATTCCGGAGCGGAGCCCCCCGGTCAGCTGGTAGAGGTAGTCCCTCAGCGGCCCCTTGAAGGGCACCATTCCCTCTATGCCCTCGGGAACCAGCTTCGCCTCGGGGGAGCTCTCCTGGAAGTAGCGGTCGGCGCTGCCGTCCCGCATGGCTGCTATGGAACCCATCCCACGATAGACCTTGAACTTCCGCCCCTTGTAGATCACGGTCTCGCCGGGGCTCTCGTTGGTCCCCGCGAACAGGCCGCCAATCATCACGCAGCATGCACCGGCGGCAAGCGCCTTCACTATGTCGCCGGAGTACTTTATGCCCCCGTCGGCGATCACGGTACGGCCCAGCCGCGCAGCTTCCGCGGCGCACTCCATCACGGCGGTGACCTGCGGGCAGCCGACGCCGGCGATGACCCTGGTGGTGCAGATGGACCCGGGGCCCACGCCGATCTTGACCGCGTCCGCTCCAGCCTCGACGAGCGCCCTGACGGCATCCGCGGTGACCACGTTGCCGGCCACCATGACGAGGCCGGGGAACATGGATCTGTACGTCCGGACGGACTCGATCACCTTGACCGAGTGGCCGTGGGCGGTGTCCACGAACAGGCAGTCGATCCCTGCCTCCACCAGCGCGGCGGCCCTCACGCCGCCGTCCGGCATGACGCCGGTCGCAGCCCCGACCCGGAGCCTTCCCCGGGAATCCTTGCAGGCGTTGGGGTACTCATGGGCCTTGTGGACGTCCTTGACGGTGATGAGCCCTCTCAGCCTCGTCTCGTCATCGACGAGGGGCAGCTTCTCGAGCCTGTGCTCCCTCAGCATGGCGAGGGCCTCGTCGAGGTCGGTGCCCTGGTGAGCCGTGACGAGCTTCCGGAGAGGGGTCATCAGGTCCCTTATCGGCCTCGAGGGATCCTCCTCGAACTGGTAGTCGCGATTGGTCAGCATCCCGACCAGCCGTTCGCCGTCCACGACGGGGAAACCGGACACCCCGCTCGCGGCGGCCAGCCTCCTGGCGTCTCCGACCGTGGAATCGCTAGCGAGCGTGATCGGCTCTGTGACCACCCCGCCCTCCGACCTCTTCACCTTCCGGACGTGGCTGCACTGCTCCTGGACCGGGAGGTTCTTGTGTATGACGCCGATCCCGCCCTCCTGCGCCAGCGCGATCGCCAGATCGGCCTCGGTCACGGTATCCATGGCCGCGCTGATGATCGGGATGTTCAGCCTTATGTCACCGGCGAGAGTCGTCGAGAGGTCCACTTCCGCCGGGTGGACCTCGGAACGGCCGGGAAGGAGAAGCACATCGTCGAAAGTGTAGCACTCAGGCCAGCGGGAGGAATCCATGGCGTCCCCCTGCTCGGACCGGTCAATCGGCCCAGTAGATGATCCGACCGCAAGTGGAGCAGGTCCTTACCTGCTCGTTGCGGTCGTCGGCTGAATAGACTGCAGTCGGGAGGCGTGTCAGGCAGCCGCTGCACCTGTGCATGACCACAGGCACTACGGCGTTGTCGTATCGTGCGCAGATCTGGTTGTAGAGGGCGTTCAGGCGCTTGCTGATCGAGGAGGCGAGCTGCTCGCGCATGTTCTCGAGTTCGGCGAGCGCGGAGTCCGGCGTCAGACCCATCTGGACCTCCTGCTGGAGGAGGTCGGCCCTCCCAAGGTCCTTGATCATGACGTCGAGATCATGAAGGCTGATGAGTCTCTCAAGATCCTGATGCATCCGCCCCGCCTTCGGCAAGCTGGAAACCCAGCAGTTGAGCAAGCTGTCCGGCACCTGCGGCGGCGAACAGCTTCTCCGGGCCGTTCTCGCCGAGCCTGCCGGCAAGGTGCTTGATGAGGTCCATGTGCTCCTGGGGACCACTGGGCTTCACCGGGGAAATGAAGAGTATGACCAGCTTCACTGGCTCGTCGGGCCAGCCCACACCCTTTCCGGAGCGGCCGACGACGATCACGAAGTCATCGACCAGGATGCTCCTACAGTGGGGCATCGAGACCCCGGGGGCGACTACGGTGGCGCCCGCCAGCTCGCGGGTCTCGAGCGCGCGGAGGAGCAGTTCCCTCGAGTGCTCGCCCAGCTGTGTGACGAGTGCGAGCATCTCCTGCAGCGCCGGGAACCGATCCGTTGACTGAAGATCCCACAAACAGTAGCATGACCTGTCCAAGTGAGTCTCCTTTACCGGCTTGTCCTTTAATATAGAATATTGCCATGATGTTGAAAAGCGCATGGCCCCGTCCGAGAGGGGGATTCGAGCGTGTCTGAGGCGGCTCCGGTACCCGCGGAACAGCTTGCCGGACTTCTTCGCGACTGCGCCGCAGGATGGGAATCGCCCTCCGGGCCTGCGTTCACGGAGGCCTTCGCATCGGCCTGCGGCGAAACGGGGGCTTCTCCTGCAGCCCTGATCTCCTCTCTTCGCGACACGCCGCCGGGCAGATGGCCGCTCCTGCTCCCCTCGGGGCTCAGGATGTGTACCGTGATCGAATCGGCGGGGACGAAGCTCGTCATCATCGACGGCCGGGACTCCCGGGGCTACCTGGAGTCGGTCAGGGGGACCGCCCTCACACTCCTGATCGACATGGAGGGAGCCATCCACGCCGCCAGCCCGTCTGCGATGACTCTCTACGGATCGGTCCCCGGACGCCTGCTGAGGGAGTTCATGGCCTCCTCCTCCCTGCCCGCCTTCTCCGGGGCCCTGGAGGACTGTCTGTCGACCGGCGAGACAGCCCCGTTCACCGTGGAGATGCTGGGCCTGGACGGAGGCAGGAGCACCTCGATCATCACCCTGCGGAAGCTGCAGGTCCCGGGGAAGCCCGTGCTGGTGGCCCTCGATCCGCCTTCGCTGAGCCTCGCAGGCTTCTGCCCGACGGAGGCCAGCTTCATCGACACGATCTTCAGCAGTGTTCCCCTCCCGGCGGTGATGATAGATCCCGAGGGACTGATCGTGAGGATGAACGAGTCCGCGGTCTCCGTCGCGGCCGCGATGCTCGGAGCCGATCCCCTCAACACACGCTTCCTGGACTGGGTTGACCCGGTCGATCGCGACAGCGTCACCGCCACTCACAGGAAACGCTCCGAGGGCGGCTACGCTCCCTCCACCTACGAGGTTCGCCTCGGGATCGCGGGTGAGCGATCGACCCCCACGGAGGTCACCGCCCTCCTGCTCCCGGACGGGAGGGACACCCTGGCGTTCCTGGTGCCTTCGGACGGTCTTCCCGAAGCCGCCCAGGGCCATTCCTCCCTGGTGAGCGGTCTCCTGTCGACCATCTCGGCCGCCGGCCAGGGCGAGCTCAGGCGCATGGTGCTCGAGTTCATAAGGACCGGCACGGGCGCGAGGGGCATCGCGATGACTACGCCCGGCAGGCTGGCCACGGCAGGCGACGTGCCCATGGCGGCGAGCGCCGATGCACAGGAGTACCTGGCCGACACCTCGCAGGGCGAGAGCTGGAGGAGGACCCCCGAGGGCCTCTTCGACGTCACGGTGACAACCAGGCTCAGGAGCGGGCCCTGCAGGATCTCGGCCTTCGGCATCCAGTCGAGCAAGCCCTCGACCCTCACCAGGCTCGTTCTCGGCCTGGCTCCCATGCTGGCCGACTACCTGGACTCCGTGGAGGGGCTCAGGACGCTCACGGACACCTTCACGGCCATTCTCGACACCTGGAACATCCTGACCGAGGAGAAGGGCGGACTGGTCGGGTTCCTGGACACGGCGGCGGCCGTCTCCGGGGCATCCAGGATATGCCTCTGGGGCCCGGCAGGAGCGGACGGGAACCTTCCACTGCTTGCGACGACCGGAGCCGGGACCGACCCTCCTCCTCTGAATCCGCAGGCGGAGACCTCGGGCGGCTGGGCCTACACGCATAGCGAGACCGTCTACGTGGCCGATGCAGTCCGGGATAGCCGCTTCACGCCGCTCGCGCCGGACTCCCGCAGCGAGCTCTCGGTTCCCCTCCTCCAGGGCAGGAGGGCGCACGGCGTCCTCTGCGCTGTGAGCACCACGCCTGGAGCCTTCGGCAGCCCCGCCCCGGCTACTCTCCGCCTGTTCGCCGTCGTGCTCTCCCTGTGGCTGCTCACGAAGCAGAGCGGGACCAGGCTCGAGGCCAGGGGCAGAGAGGGCGGCCAGGGCGCCTCCGACCAGGAGATCGACGACATCCTGCTGAGCCTCGGCCACAGGCTCAGGGCGCCTGCGGCAGCAATCGCGGGCTTCGCGGAGATGATCGAAGGCGGCAGGATGGGGAGGCTCGACCAGGGCGTGACGGAGGCGGTCGCCTCTCTGGCGAGGGCCTCCGGGACTCTGGTCGACTCCACGGACAGGCTTCTTGCACTGGTAAGGACGATACTCAGGGACGATGCCGGAGAGCCGGGCTGGGGAAGGCCGGAGGAGGTAGTCGAATCGCTGAGCCAGTCTCTGGGCGCCAAGGCCGCGTCTGCATCCCTGAGACTCCATACCGAAGTCCCGGGAACGGGCTTCACGGCGATGTTCGACCGGTCGCGGCTGGAGGAGGTCATCCTGGAGCTGGCGGACAATGCCATCAGGTACACCCCGCCGGGCGGCGACGTGACTCTCAGGATCCGTCAGGAGGGTTCCGCGTGGACCCTGGAGGTTGAGGACACGGGCAAGGGAATCCCGTCCAGGACCCTGCCCTATATCTTCGACAGGTTCTACCATTCCGCGGACGACGGCAGGAGCCTGGGCATCGGCCTCACCATAGTGAAGAGGCTCGTCGACGGGCTGGACGGCACGATCACTGTCTTCAGCAGGGAGGGCAGGGGCTCGAGGTTCGTCGTGAGATTCCCCCTGGAGGCGACATGACGGGAGCGCCGGGCATCCGGCATCCGGCATCCGGGCGAGTCCCATGCTGACGAGAGCCGACATCTGGTTCGACCTGCCGCCCGGACTGATCGCACAGCACCCCCTCCCATCCCGTGCCGACAGCCGGCTGATGCTCGTCGAGAGGTCCACGGGAGGGATCCGCCACTGCACGTTCCGCGAGCTGCCATCCCTCCTGCTCACCGGCGACCTGCTTGTCTTCAACGACACGAAGGTCATCCGTGCCCGCCTCAGGGGAAGCCGCGCCGGGACGGGAGGGGCCGTGGAGCTCCTGCTCGTGGAGAGGCAGGGACCGGGCAGATGGAAGGTGCTCGCCAAGCCCGGCAGGAGGGCCAGGGCGGGACTGCGCTTCGAATTCGGCTCGGGGCTAGCGGGAGAGGTCCTCGAGGTCCCATCCCCGGGCAGGGCCGTCGTGGCCTTCTCATCCCCGGGAAGGGATCCCGAGGAGGCTCTGGCCGCCGCCGGCGAGGTGCCCCTTCCCCCGTACATCCGGAGAGACCCCGTTCCGGGCGACGACGAGCGGTACCAGACCATCTACGCCAGGAGCCCCGGGGCCGTCGCCGCTCCCACGGCAGGCCTGCACTTCGACCGTGAGACCCTCTCCTCCCTGGAAGCGAGAGGCGTGTCGACGGCTTCTCTCACGCTCCACGTGGGCCCGGGGACATTCCAGCCCCTGAGGCACGACGACATAGACATGAACGAACTGGAGGCCGAGCGCTTTGAGTTCCCTGCGCAGTGCGCCGAGGCAGTCGCCTCGGCGCGACGCGCCGGCGGGAGGATCGTGGCCGTGGGAACGACCTCGGCCCGCGTCCTCGAGACGGTCGGACCGGGCGCTGCGGAGTCAGCGGGGCTCACCTCGCTCTTCATCCGGCCGCCCTACCGGTTCGGAGCAGTTGATGCCCTGCTCACCAACTTCCATCTTCCGGGGAGTTCCCTGATGTGTCTGGTCGCTGCATTCGCCGGTCTGGATCTGACCATGAGGGCGTACGAGTGCGCGATCACGGAGAGGTACAGGTTCTACAGCTTCGGCGACGCGATGCTGATACTGTGAGGTCTGGAGAGAGATGACGGTAACCGCGCGATACCTGGCCTGGCTCCACGGCTTCAAGCCCTCGGCTAGGCAGCACCTCGCCCTCGCGGCGATGGAGACTTCGCTGCTCATCGCCTGGGCGTTCCTGCTCGACTCGATGCTCCGCTTCGCCACGAACTCCTTCCTGAGCGTTCTTCCACTCACCTTCCTGATAGCGGCGAACCTGCTAGCCTGGCTCGAGGATCCGTCAGTCTCCGTGATGGCAGATCCGATGACCGCGGAGGGGCTCGCCGAGGTCGGGGCGACGGGAAGGAAGCCCCCGAGATGGAGAACCCTGCTGCGGCTGCTCATGACGCCCCCCACGTTCCTGGTCGCGATTGCAGGTTTCCTCCCCGTCCTCCGCGGGCGGAGGTCCCTGGCCGAGGTCGCGGCCGGGGTCAGGCTGGTCTCGCTCGATCCCTTGCTGGATCCGAGACCGATAGAGCAGATCATGGCCAGGAGGAAGAGAAACAGAAGAACCGTATTGGGTTACACGCTCCTTTCCCTGTCGACGGCGGTTCTGATACTCCTGCTCCCGGCCGAAGCCGGGCCTTCGACCGGACGGGTGGAGCACGCGGCCCATCCGGGGGGCCTCGACCAGCATGACAGGCAGCTGCTGTCCACCTACCTGGACATGTCCATGAGATACCCGGACAGCCTCGAGTTCCACGTGAGGCTGGCCAGCCTGTACTTCAGGAACTCCATGCAGGACGATCTCGCTTCCGAGCTGGACGCGATCCAGAGGCTCGATCCGGACAATCCCATGCTGCTTCTCCGCGAGGACATGCACGTGGACGAGCCGGAGCTCACCGCCCCCGGAGACAGCTTCCCCGCGATAGACGGACTGGGCTTCGGCCCTCCCCCGCGAACGACCTCCGGCGACAGCCTCGCGGCAGACACGTCTGCCGTGGACACGATGGTGGCGCCGCCGGAGGGTGGGCCTCCTCCATCCCCCGAGGAGGCTTCAGGGACGGCGGCCGGCGAGCCCGGGGGCAATCCCTGAAGGCCGTGGAGGTCCCCCGCTTCGAGGTCCGCCGGGTCAGCGGGAGGGCACGCAGGGGAACCCTCCGACTCGCGCACGGCACCGTCGAGACTCCGGCCTTCATGCCGGTGGGGACGCAGGGCACGGTGAAGACGGTCAGGGCCTCCGACCTGGAGGATTCGGAGTACACCCTCATCCTGGCCAATACCTACCATCTGTACCTCAGGCCGGGAGTGGACGTGGTGGCGGCCGCCGGAGGGCTCCATGCATTCATGGGGTGGGACAGGAACATCCTCACCGACAGCGGGGGCTTCCAGCTCTTCAGCCTGGCGATGCTCAGGAGGAGATCCGAAGAGGGCTACGAGTTCGCCAGCCACGTCGACGGGTCGCGGCACCTGCTCACGCCGCGCAAGGTCGTGGAGCTCCAGACGGCATTCGGGAGCGACGTGATGATGGTCCTGGACGAATGCCTGGGGAAGCCGGGCGACAGGAGCCGTGCCGAGGAGTCACTCGCACTCACCCTCCGATGGGCGGAGACCGCCCGCCCGCTTCATCCCGGTGGCGGGCAGGCCATGTTCGGGATAGTCCAGGGGGGTGCCTTCCCGGATCTCAGGGCCCGGGCCGCCCGGGTGCTGACCGGGCTCGACTTCGACGGCTACGCGATAGGCGGCGTCTCGGTGGGCGAGTCACGGGAGTTGATGGAAAGGGCTGTCGACGGATGCATGGGCCTCCTTCCCGACGACAAGCCGCGTTACCTGATGGGTGTGGGGAAGCCCGAGGATCTGGTCGACTTCGCCGGGGCGGGCATCGATCTCTTCGACTGCGTCGTCCCGACGAGGAACGCAAGAGGGGGCGGGTTCTTCGTCCCTGGAGGCCACATCAACATCAGGAACGCCAGATTCAGGAGCGACTTCCGACCGGTCCAGCCGGGATGCGGATGCTTCACATGCTCCAAGCACAGCCGGGCGTACCTCAGACACCTCTTCCTCGCCGGGGAGTGGCTGGCTCCGATACTGGCCACGCTCCACAACCTCCACTACTTCGCCTCTCTCACCGCCGACATCAGGGCCGCGGTGGAGGAGGACCGATTCGACAGCTGGCGATCGGAATGGCACGAGATGAGATCCCTCTTCGATCCCACGGCCTGCTGACCTTGGAGATCCTCAGGCTCCAGATCCACTCCCTCGGCAACGGCGTCGGTGGCGTCGCACGGCCTTCCGGCGAGCGCGCCATCTTCGTCAGAGGGGCCCTTCCCGGCGAGACCGTCGCCTGCGAGGTCGAGCAGGAGAGGAAGTCCTTCAGGGTCGCGCGGCTCCTGGAAGTCCTCGATCCCTCGCCGCACCGGGTGAAGCCGCCGTGCCCGCTCTTCCCGGACTGCGGAGGATGCTCGATGCAGCACCTCAAATACGGGATCCAGCTGGAGATCAAGCACGGCTGGGTCGAGTCCGCGCTCCGGCGGGTCTTCCAGGGCGCGGAAGTCAACGCCGTGACAGCCTCGCCTCGGGTCATCGGCTACCGGAACAGGGTCTCGTTCGACATCGTCGAGGGGCGCACGGGACTTCACAGGCACAGGGGCGACCCGATCCCCGCGGACGACTGCCTCCTCCTGGGGGAGAGGGGGCGAGTGACGACGGCATCCCTCGCGGGCTTCGACCTCTCGTTTTGCGGCAGGGTATGCGTGAGAAGCAGCTCGGGGCAGATATCGGACGGGCTCGAGTTCTGGGGCTGCACCGATCCCGCCCCTCTCCCGCTCTCCCGTGAGGGAGCCGCATTCGAGACCAGGGGAGTCTGGACCGCTCCCGTCGGCTGGAACCTGAGGGAGACGCTCTCCGGGATCTCCTTCTCCGTCCCTCCGGGAGGATTCATGCAGGTGAACACCGAAGCCGCGGAGGAGCTGATCCGCCGGGTCGTGTGGATCGCGGGCGGTTCCCGCAGCGTTCTGGACCTCTATGGCGGAGCGGGCACCTTCGCCCTCCCGGTCGCTTCCACGGGTGCTTCGGTCGCGAGCGTCGAGTCGAACAGTTCTTCGTCGGCCGCAGGAGCCGAGACAGCGGCCCGCAACGGACTGGGCGGTGTGGAGTTCGTGGCCGCGGACTGCAGGGATTTCCTGATGGATGCAGTCGAGAGGGCGAGGCGCTGGGACCTGGTCATCGCGGATCCTCCCAGGGCAGGCCTCGAGGCCGGGGTCTGCAGACTCGTCCTGGAGCTTGCACCTCCCCGCCTGGCCTACGTGAGCTGCGACCCGCAGACCCTTTCGAGGGACCTCAGGATCCTTGGTTCTGCTTATGATCCCGTGGAGTCGATCCCCTTCGATCTCTTCCCGCAGACCGACTCGGTGGAGACGGTCGTGCTGCTCGAGCGGAGAAAGGCGGCGGGGCGGGCGTGACTGCTGCTGCGATAATTGCGGGGGCGGCGATACTCGCACCCGGCTGGTCGTATCTGCCGCTCGACGATCCAGTCTGGCCGTGGACTCAGGAGCTGGAAGCGGCCGGCCTGCTCAGGCCCGCAGGGGTCTATCCCGACGAGCACCTCGGAGCGGACCTTCCCCTTTCGAACCTGGGCAGTCTCTCGGGACCGGTCGGCGAGCTGGCGAAGCGCTCCTCCATGCCCAGCGAGGTCATCCTGGGCGGGGAGGGCTCCGAGCTCTTCGCCGGCGGAGGGATTGCGGCCGAGGGGCTCTACCGCGGGGACGGGGAGACCAGGTCCGGGACCTGGCTCTCGGCCTCCGGTGTCCTCGGCGGACTGCTGGTCTTCCAGGAGCGGCTCTCGGTCTGGGAGGGCTCCGACGAGGAGCCGCCGGACGGGTTCCCTTCCTGTCACATGGGGAGGGAGCGGGGAAGGCACCTGTACGTCGACAGGGGATTCCTCGAGGGCGGAGGAAGGGGCATCTCGGTCTCGGTCGGCAGGATCCCGCAGAGATGGGGGCCGGGGCGGTTCACGAGCCTGCTCGTTTCGACCAACTCGCCGGCGCTGGACATGATCAGGTTCGGGTGGCAGCCTTCGGAGAAGCTCTCCTTCACGGGGCTCACGGCCACCGTCGACAGCGACTCGGGCATCTACCTGTCGGCTCATCGTCTCGACTTCTGGCCCTCCGACAGACTCCGCTTCGGCCTGAGCGAGGCGGTCCTCTTCTCGTCCAGGGGACTGGACCTGGCCTACATGAACCCGGTGATCCCGTGGTACCCCGTGCAGTGGAACGAGAGGCAGGACGACAACGCCTTCCTCTGCGCCGACTTCACCGCCGTCCCGCTCGACGGGTTCGCGGGATGGGGAGAGCTCCTCGTCGACGACCTCCAGTACCAGAAGGAGTACCACAGGCCCGACAAGCTCGGGCTGACCGTGGGAGCAGGCTACACGAGCACGTCATCCACGGTCGGCGCGACGCTGGAGTACACCAGGATAGACAGGTTCGTCTACAGCCAGAAGCTGGCCCGCAATTACTATCTGCACGACGGCAGGATCATCGGCTCGGAGCTGGGACCGGACGGCGACAGGCTGACGCTCGCGCTGTCCACCCCCGCTTTGTGGCCCCTTGCGGTGGAGGTGAGGGCTTCGCACCGCAGGGCCGGCGAGGGAACCGTGTACGAGGGTTACCCGGACTCGGTCGCTGTCGGCCCGTTCCCTTCCGGCGTCGTCGAGAACACAACGGATGCCGCCGTCCGCCTGTTCTGCGTCCTGCCGGGAGGGTTCGAGGCGTCGGCCTCCCTGGACCGATGGTGGAAGACGAATGCCGGGCACGTGCAGGGTGCCGAAGACAGGGGAACGGATGCATCCGCGGAAGTCCGCTGGAACTGGTAGTGTAACGGCAGTCACCGTTTCCGCGTCACTCGGACAGGGAGTTGCAGGAACGGGAGGTTCCCGATGAAGAGGTTGCTCAGAACGTACGGGCCCGCCCTCGCGCTGGCCCTGGCAATCCCCGTCACGACTGCATGCGAGAAGTACGTCGAGGTCAGGACGGAGAAGTACTCCGCCGCAGGCTGTTCATCGATCGATGTCGCCACTGTCTCAGGCGACGTTTCCACCTATCCCGTGGACGGCGACTCGCTGATCGCCGAGATAACCATCACCTCTCTGCGTCCGAGGACGGCCCGCGAGGTCCGGGTCGTGTTCACTCCGGGAACGAGGGCCAGCCTGGAGACCAGGGCCCCCTCCGGCCTCCTTTCGACCGCGGAGGTGTCGGTGAGCCTGGGGGTCCCGAGGGGCGTCGCAGCCGGAGACCTCAGATCGACGAACGGAGACGTGCTCTCGACCGACATGAACCATGCAGGCTCGCTCGGGACCACCAACGGGGACATAAGCATGTCCGGCTGCACAGGAACCGCCTCTCTGTCCACGACGAACGGGGACATCCTCGTCTCCGGCGGGCAGGTCGTCATCACCCGGGCGTCTACGACCAACGGCGACATAACGCTGGATGCCTGGACCCCGCCTTCCGGTGGCGCATCCTTCGGGACCGTCAACGGAGATGTCTCGGTGGCCTTCCCCGAGTCCCTCGACTGCGTGGTCGACGCTTCGACCACGAACGGCACCGTGCAGGCCTCCGGGCTTCAGCTCTCCGGCGATCTGGGCGGCAAGGGCGGGAGGCTGACCCTCGGAGACGGCGGTCCCGAGGTCGAGCTGAGGACGGTCAACGGAAGCGTGAGCATCACCCGCAGGATGGATCTCTGACCCGTTCTCCGGCGTGACGGGATGGCCTGGAGAGGAACTCCGATCCCGCTGCGAAGAACCTCCACGGACGCTCGGCGGCCCTGGAAATCCCGATCCGTTCGGAGCAGCCGACCACCTCTCCGGAGGGCCTGTCCGGGATCAGGAGCCTCAACGGTCCCTCGAGAAGGTCCACCCCGTTGGCGGCCAGAGTGATGCCCATGGCGGCACACAGCCTGCCCGGGCCGCTGGCCAGGAGGCGGGGCTCCTCCACTCCCCTGGCCGCCCGCATCTGCGACAGCCCCTCCACGGGTTCGAGAGCCCTCACCAGCACCGCCTCGCCGCATCCCTCCTGAGCGGCGGTCACGTTGAAGCAGGTGTGCATCCCGTAGATGAAGTACACGTAGGCCAGTCCTCCGCGCTCGAACATCGGCCAGTTCCGGGCCGTCCTCCCGCTGAAGGCATGGCTTGCGGGATCGTCGTGCGCATACGCCTCGACCTCCACTATCACGCCGGAGCGGACCGATCCTCCCACGGAGTGCACGAGCAGGCACCCGACAAGTCTGGGAGCCAGCTCCAGGGCCGTGGACAGGAAGAAACCGGAGGGTGGCTCGGCGTAGCCCCTCTTCATGCTGGCGACCTCCGTCCATATGATTCCATCCGTACTGACGAGGAGGGGCGATGGAACTTGTGCTGACCGGCTGCGCCGCTGTCCTGCCGGCACTGCTTCTTCTCTGGTTCTTCTCCGGGAGGGACAGGTTCCCGGAACCCCCCCGGGTGATCTGGACCACATTCGGGCTCGGAGTCCTGACGATAATCCCGGCGGTCCTCCTGGAGACAGTCCTCCAGTCCTGGGGAAGAGGGCTGACCGGGCTCGTCGGAGCCCTCTTCGGAGCCTTCTTCGTCGCCGCCCTCGTCGAGGAGATCTTCAAACTCTCGGTGCTCCAGGTCTATTCCTTCAGGAACAGGCAGTTCAACGAGCCGATGGACGGAGTCGTCTACGGGGCAGCCTCCGGCCTGGGGTTCGCCGTGCTCGAGAACCTTCTCTACGTGATGGCTCCCGGGGGAGGGCTCGCCGTCGGGACGATGCGGGCCGTGCTCTCGGTCCCCGGGCACGCCCTCTGGGGAGCGGTCCTCGGCTTCTACGCCGGCACGGGCAGGCTCTGTGGAAGGCCTCTTCGCGGAAGCCTGAAGGGGCTTGCAGCGGCGGTCGCCCTGCACGGCACCTTCGACACGCCGGTCATGCTGATAAGCGATGCAGGCGGGACCATGCCGGCCGGCCTGGGGATACTCCTGGTGATCGTGGTCCTGGCGGTGAGCGCGGCGGGCTGGGTCTGGGTCCTCAGGCTCTGCAGGGCCCTGAGGAGACAGCAGGCAGTGGAGGCCTCGCAGGAGCCACTTCCCTGTCCGGGCCCCCGGGAGGTCGCGGAGCAGCCGGTGGGAGCCGCGGCTACGATCCCGAACTCCTGCCATCACGCCTCGCTCGTCCGCCTTGCGGGAGTCCTCCTCTCCGCGGTCGGCGCCCTGCTCCTGGCGTGGGCCGCCCTGGTCGCGGCCTCTCTCGCCTTCGCTCCGGGCGGAGGCTCTCAGCTCGTCCTCGGCGGTCTCATCGTCGGAGGCATCCCGGCGCTGGCGGGGGCTCTGATCCTGGCGGGAGGGATCAGGAAGCTTAGGCAGGCCGGGCGCCGCTAGTACCTGAACGTGTAATGCAGCTCGAGGGAAGGCTCCTGCGAGCCGTGAAGTGTCGATTTCGTGCTGCCCGTCATGTACATGTCCCGCGAGAAGTAGTACTGGGCGCTTATGGTGCCGGGCTCCGTCGAGAAGACATCTCCGCTGTAGGAGACGAAGAGGTCCGGCAGGACGTACTTCCCTATGTCGAGCGTGAGGCTCGTCGAGTCCGCCAGCAGCTCCGGGGTAAGCTGCAGCTCGTCCAGGCCGATGCCCTCCCTCAGGCTCCTCGCGAGCAGCCGGCCCAGATAGCCCTGGGCCGCGTCCTCGAGCTGACTCCTGATGTCGCCCGTGTCTATCTGCTGGAGCTGGCCGTAGGTGAGGCCGACTGCCAGGAGGGCGAGTATGTCCTCCTGGGTCAGGGTGCCGGAAGGGCCCTCGCCGGAGAGCGTGATGACAGGGCTCGAAGGCGTTCCCTGGATTGTCACCTCGATCGTGTACTCGCTCCTGTCCATCGTATTCCGGACAACCGTGCTCGCCGTGATGGACATGCGGGTCTCCGGCGGCACGCTCGATATGAACTCGACCGAGCCCGACTCGATCTCGAAGTCCCGGTCCAGCAGGCGAACCCTTCCGCGGAGCGAGGTCAGCGTACCCCCCAGCGTGGGGTAGGAGTCCACGGTGAGAATCGTGATGTCCACTCCCAGTTCTATGTCGGCCAGCGAGTTCCTGAACCACACCCCCCTGTTGCTGCGCACGGAGATGTTGAGGTCGAACGGAAGCCGGCTCGGCCCGCCCGCCGCAGAGCCTCCGCCTCCCGGCGTGCCCACGAGCGCCTCGTTGATGACGATCTTTCCGGTGAGCTCCGGCCGCGTTGTCAGAGGGTCGGCGCCCGACGCGAAGATGGAGCCGGAGAGATTGACCGCCGCAAAGCCGCCGATGGAGCTGCGAACTGCGTCGAACCCGGCGTTGAAGCGGTAGGCACCGAGAGAAGGCGCGACGAGAAGGCTGTCGATGTTTACCAGGAGATCGGCCGAGAGGAGCCCGTAGGCCGACCTTCCGACGGATGCGATCTTGACGCTTGTGTTGTAGCCGCTCGTATCCGCCGAGTGATGCGTGAAGTACAGGACCACATCTGTGAAGGGCATGCCGAGGCTTGTCACGGTCAGCTTCTCGGCCATCGCAACGGCCTCTGCGTCGAACCGGGATCGCCCGTCGCCCGTCCTTGTGTAGCTCGCGTGAGCGGAGATGTCGGCACCTCTCGTGCGGATCGGTATGGGGAGTGCGTAGAAGACCCAGTCTCCCCATCTGTTGACCTCCATCTCCAGGTCCGCCGGGTTCTCCAGGCCGAGCCTCGGCCCGCCGTTCGACCAGATGTCGTCCACGCTCCCGGCGATGCCCGATCTGCTGCCGTCCTTCCATGAGTAGATGCCCGCGATCCTGAGGTCCGAGTCGGCGATCGAGAGATCGACCGTGATGCTGTCGGCGGAGTAGGTGCCGCAGGAGGGGTTCCTGATCGCTCCCGACACCTCGGCGTCGAGGCCGGAAGCACCTGCTGATGCACTGATGCCGAAGTCCCCGACCCCGGAGACGCCTCCCGGCACGGACAGAGCGGAGGCCAGGGAAGCGAAGTCCACCTCGTCGAGGGTCATCCTCACGGCGGCGCTGTCCGCGGGGCCGAGACTGCCAGAGAGACCCACATGCCCGTGAGGCGTCTGGAGGGACAGGGTGTCGAGGAGGAAGGCGCCTTGAGTCATCCTGCCCGCGATCTCGCCGCCCGTCACCAGCCTCAGCTTGGACTTCGCGGCCCTGAGGTCGGAGAAGCTCACGAGTGTGGTGTCCCCCAGCATGATGCTCCCGGATGCATCAAGCTCCACGCCTCCCGGGCCGGCTACCGCGATGTCGCCGAAGTCCCATCTACTGCCGGATACCGAGGCGTCTCCGTGCGCTCCCAGGCTCATGCCGCCGGCCTCCAGCCCATCGACGCCGAACGAGAACGATCCCTCGGGGCCGGAGCGGGACAGTTGCAGGCTCCCGGTCGCCGAGCCGCCGGTGACTACCGCTCCGGCAGCCGCCAGCCGTGCGATCGACGCACTTCCCGAGAAGCTGCTCCGTCCGCTGGAGCCTTCCACGAGCAGGTCGGCCCGAAGGTCGGAGAAGGAGAGTGAGCCGGGCCTCGTCGCGAGAGGCAGCACCGACTCGTCGGCGAGTTCGAGCTGGAGCCGTCCACGGTAGCTCGAGGGCGCGAAGTGCGCGCCGAGACGCCCGCCCCCGCTGAAGGCGACGTGAGCGCCCGACGAGTTCAGATCGGCCGACGCATCCCAGGCGTCGCCGCTGAAGGAACCGTCGACCGAGGCCGACGTGACTGCCACTGCACCTGCAGTGGAGTTCCGCAGGTCCAGCGAGACGGAGCCCCCGTGCGGACCGGTCATGTCTCCCGCCATGCTGACGAAGGCCGATCCGTCGAGTCTGCCGGCCGGCAGCCTGCGGTCGTAGACAGACGGGTCCGCACCAGACATCGACAGCGCGCAAGACCCCTCCCAGCCGAAGTCGGGGAGCGTCAGCCTCCCGTCGAGCGTCGCCGACGCTCCGGGGCCTGAAATCCTGAGCCCCCTCAGGGCGATCCCCTGGAGGGAGACTAGGGCAGTGTCGGCAGAGAAGTCCAGCGAGAGATCGCCGGACCGGGCGCGGCCGTTGCGGAGATCGGCCGTGAAGACCGGCCGGGCTATCGTCCCCGTCACCTCCGCATCGAAGTCCATCGAAGCCGTGACAGGCAGGCGGAGACTCTCCGAATCGAATGTGCCGGATGCCGCTATGAAGACGGATCCGTCGACACCCTCAAGCCTTCCGCTGAAGTAGAGGTTCCCCCAGGGCGTGGAGCCGCTGAATCCCGGGCTGCTCACCACGCCATCCTCCATGAAGACCTGTCCGTTCCCCGACACCGTGCCGACTCCCCTGATCCAGCACGAGGCGTTGGCGGCGCTCACTGCGATGCCGCCGTTCCTCGCCACGGAGGCCCGGAGGCGCATGGAGTCGAGGAGCACTCCGGAGTCGTCCTCGATGAAGCCGTAGTCCAGCTCGAGGCTGTCTGCCGAGCAGACTATCCCCCGGTCGATGTCTTCGAGCACCCGCGCCAGGGTCGCGTGCGCACCGCCCGCCCTGGGGGCCGGGATGATTATCTCCAGCCCGGCGGCGCTGACCCCGGAGACGGTCCTGGAGAGGAAGAACGAGTGGATCGCGCCCCGGGTGCGCCCTCCGGTCACCCTGACGACGAGCCCTCCCCTGCCCTCCACCAGGACGGTGTCGACCCTGCTGCTCCAGAACAGGTCCGTGTGAAGAGAAGGGATCGTCACCCTGACGGAGTCGGTGGAGAGGATGCGCCCCACGACGCGGCCCGAGGTCGTGTCGAACCAGCCGGCCAGCAGTAGCATGTAGGAGGAGAGCAGCAGCAGGGCCAGCCCGCTGAGCCATGCCCTCAGGACGCCCCCTCTCGACCCCGGCCTCTCGAGTATCCCGGACATGCTAGAACGGATATCCCAGAGCGAAGTAGGCGCGACCCCTGCGGAGCCCGTTGGTCCAGGTGGGGGCGAATCCGTAGTCTACGCGAAGAGGCCCGAAGGGAGTGGTGTATCGCAGGCCCATCCCGATCCCGAAGCCGGTCGTTCGTGCGGTGACCTCCGAGAGGGACTCCCAGAGCCCTCCCATGTCGGCGAAGAGCGCCAGGCCGAGCCTGCCGTAGATCCGCATCCTGGACTCGATGTTGCCAAGGAGTACGACGCGCCCTCCTGTCGGGTTCCCTTCCTCGTCCTCGGGCCCGAGGGCGTTGTACGAGTAGCCGCGGACGGTCGAGCCCCCGCCCAGGAAGAACCTGTCGTCAGGCGCTATCGTGCTGTCGCGGCCATAGGGGAACACGACACCCGCGTGCACCCTCCATGCGAGCACGACCTCTCTGATGATGGGCTTGAAGATGCGCGACTCGCCCTCAAGGCGATAGAAGTCGCTCCCCCCCAGTATGTTCCCTGACAGCCTGCCCTCGAGGCGCAGGAGGTGACCGGTCCGGGGGTCAAGGACGGCGTCGCGAGTGTCGTGCTGAATGATCGTGCTGAGCCTGGATGTCGTCGCCCAGTCGGAGGACTCCTGCTGGCCGTCGGGTGTCGATGTCTTGAATCGATTGCGCCCCAGCGCGTAGCCCAGGGTCAGATCCAGGTGCGGGGTCAAGTCGCGTGTGAAGGAGACCTCCGCCTCGTAGGTCCGCTGTTCCTGCCCGGGGAACTGCAGGTACAGGTACCTTCCCTGGAGCCGCCCCGTCCACATCGTGGAGACCACCCACGGCTCCTCGTATGTCACCTGAGGCTCGATCCTGTTGCCGCCCCCGGAGTTCAGTCTCCTGATGAAGGTCGCGCCGATCGTGAGGCGCTGGTTGTTCCCCCAGATGTTGGGATGCTTCCAGAAAGCGCTGAATCCCGCATCCGCGGGGAATGTGAAGCTGGTTCCGAGGTCCAGCTGGCGGTAGGGGCGCTCTGTGACCTGGATGAGCAGATCGACCGTGTCCCTGGCCTCCTCGAATCCCTCGTAGCTGAACCTGACATCCTGGAAGAGGCCCAGGGAGTAGATGGACGAGATGGAGTTCCGAAGGACCTCGCTGTCCAGGGAGTCCCCCCTCTGGAGGGGCACCTCGCGCGTCACCACCGCCTTCCTGACCGTCTCCAGTCCCTCGACTCGGATCGCCCCCAGGAGGATCTGCGGCCCCTCGGCGATGTCGCACTCGACGGGACGCAGGCCTTCAGTGCTGTCCGGGCCATCTTCGTCGAAGGGCAGGAGGCTGGTCTCGACCGATGCGAGGGCGTAGCCGCGCCTCCTGTAGAGCTCGGCGATCCCGTTCCTCGTCCTCATGAGGCCTGAAGGCGTTATGAGCCGTCCCGGACGGATCGCGATCTGCCTGCGCAGCTCTGCAACGGAGACCACGCTGTTCCCGGTGAAGACGATGCCTCCCCTGAGACACCTCCTGCCGGGGTCTATCGAGATGGACACCACGCTGGTCTCGTCGCTCCACACCGGCCAGCGCACGTCGACCGAGGCATCCATGTAGCCCATCTCCCGGAGGTTTGACAGCAGGGCGTTCTGGACATCGGACTGGGTGATCTCGAGGAGAGACGTGCCCTTGCGGAGGTGCAGGCCGTGGAACGCCTGGCCGCGGTCCAGCCACCGGGGCGCGTCGACATAGATGGAGTCGACGACGGGCGAGGATGGCCCCGGAGCCTCGTCGGAAGCGCCGGGAATCGCCATGGCCGCTTCCGATGCGACAACGAGCATTGCAGGTGCGATCAGTCTCGAGAGCATATTAGAATCGAAAACCGCCTTGCCGCAATTCCATGCCCGGCGGGCCGGGGCCGTCGCCTGATCCATGGCTGAAGATGGAATATGGCGGACCCTGCTCACTCGGGAGAAGGGCCGGCAGAAAGGGTCGCGTTCATGGACTCTGAATCCTCACTGGACACTCTGCCGGCAGGGCGCCCCGCAGTCCTCCTGGTGGGCGGGACGGATCCGGGAGGAGGCGCCGGCCTTGCGGCAGACATCAAGGCGGCTTCCGCCGCCGGGACCGAGGCCTGCCTGGCGGTCACAGCGATCACCGTGCAGAACAGCTCGGGGGTCAGTTTCTGGAGGGAGGCCGGTCGCGGGATGGTCCTCATGCAGGTGGGGGCGGCCGCGGCCGACTGCGACATCAGGGCCGTCAAGTCCGGGATGCTGGGAAGCCCCGGGGTCGCCGGGGAGCTGAGGAGCGCCCTGGATCGCTACCTTCCCGGAGTACCTCTGGTTGTCGATCCGGTTCTCTCCGCGGGATCCGGCGACGGACTATCGACCGGGGACCTGGCACGGGCAATCAGGGACCTCCTCGTACCTGGCTCCGCCCTCGTCACGCCGAACCTGTCCGAGGCTTCGATCCTCTCGGGCTTGCGGGTCGAGGACAGGCCGGGCATGGAGGCCGCGGGGCTGGAGATCCTGAAGGCGGGCGCGGCAGCCGTCCTGGTGAAGGGCGGCCACCTGGGAGGAAGGCCTTCCGACGTTCTAGTGACCCCGGAGGGGACCTCCTGGTTCGAGGGTGAGCGGATCGTCCCCGCCACGGTCCACGGGACCGGATGCACCCTGGCCTCGGCGATAGCCGCAAGGCTCGCGCAGGGCAGGTCTCTCCACGAGTCGGTGAGGGACTCGCTGGCCTATCTCAGGCAGGCGCTCCTCTCGTCCTACCGGACCGGGGGTGGAGTCCTGCTGGGGCACTTCCCGCCGGCCGGCCCGCTTCCGGGCAATCCTGACGGAGAGAGCTTCTACTCCCCGCCGAGATTCTGCTCCTCATGCGGCAGGGCCCTCGAGGGGGACAGCCTGCCGAACGGGCATCTCCACTGTCCCGCCTGCGGCAGCATGACATGGCGCAACCCCCTTCCCGCGGTCAGCGTGGTCGTACGAAGGGGAGGATCCATCCTCCTGGTGAGAAGGGCGACGAGGCCGAGGAAGGGCATGCTCTGCCTCCCGGGCGGCTTCCTGGAACTGGGCGAGACTGTCGAGGGGTGCGCGCGCAGGGAGCTGCGCGAGGAGACGGGCCTGAGAGCGGGGAGCTTCGCCCTCCTGGGAGTCGAGACGGACTCCACCGACTACGGCGGCATCATGCTCGCAGCGGTGGAGGCACTCGACGCCTCCGGCGAGCCCGAGCCGGGGGATGATGCCTCCGAGGCCTCCTGGTTCCCGATGCGGGAAGTGCCTCGACTGGCCTTCGCCGCCCACGAGAGGATCGTCCGCTCCCTGAACGCGACGGAGGGCATCGAGGCATGACGCCGGGCGCACCCAGGGCGGTCTCCCTTGCCGCGGCTGCCTGGGTTCTCGTGATGTTCTGCTCGATAGCGGCGGGCCTTGCGAGAAGACCGCTGGACATCGACGAAGCCTGGATCGGCGAGCAGGCCTGGTTCTTCGCCCGGGACGGCTTCGTGCACTCCGATCTCTTCGCCGGCTACGAGGGCAGCGAGGACAGGATTCTGGTCTACCATCGACTGCTGGTGTGGATCGGCGCGTCGGCCGTCAGGCTCATCGGATTCGGGCTCGTCCAGCTCAGACTGGTATCCTTCTCCGCCGCAGCCATCCTGCTGGCGCTGATGGCGGGTGACCGGACCGCTTCGCGGGCCCGTAGCAGATCGGGCCCGCCCGCTGTCCTCCTGTCCATCGCCCTCTTCTACAGGTTCTCGGGCATATACAGGCCCGAGATCCTCCTGGCGCTCCTTGCCTGGGCTCAGTGGAGCCTGGTTCTCAGGGCGGCCAGGAGCGGAGCTTCCCTCCCAGCGATCTCGGCAGGGGTGGCATGCGGCCTGGGCATCCTGGCGCATCTGAACGGCATAGCGTTCGCGGCGGGTTCGGCGACGGTTCTCCTGATGTCAGGGAGGCGGCGGTTGCTCTTCCCGTTCGCGGCCGCGGCGCTGGCCGTGGGATTCGGCCCCCTGGCGGAGGCGGCCGGACATCCAGTGCTCTTCTGGCACCAGTTCACAGGAGAGTTCGTGAGGACCAAGACTTCGCTGGCACCGCTCGCGCCATGGTGGAATCTCGTCAGGGAGCATCAGAGGCTGTTCCGCGACCCGGGCATGATACTGCTGACCCTGGCGACGGCTTCGGCGGTTCTCTGCGCTCCGGCAGGGAGGAACGCGGAGAATCCCTACTTCTATCCCTTTGCACTCTCCAGCCTGCTTGCGCTTGCCGCTCTCACGGGGTCCAAGTCGGCCAAGTACGCGATACCGATGATGCCGTTCATGGCCAGCGAGATATGGTGCGGGATCGAGGAGGCCGCGCGTGGATGGCGGGTCCTCCCCGCCTGGCGTCGCTGGCCCGTCATGGTCTCGTCCGCCCTGCTGTTCTCCCATGGTGCCGCATCAGCGATGCTGGCTGCGATCTCCCGTCCGGAGAGCCCTTCCGCGGAGAACCGCGAAGCGGGATCGCTGATTCCGGACGGAGCGACCGTGGTTGCACCGGTGGGGTTCATCTTCGACGAGATCGGGAGGCTGAGGATCTGCGGGCTCTATCTGGCCGAGCGCCAGGGCGGGGGGCCTCTGACGCCCGGGAGGCTCCTGGAGTACGCTGCCGCCCGGGAGGCCTCGTTCGTGGTCCTGGACAGCACCGCGGCATCGGCCCTGGGTCCCCTTCCCGAGAGCATCTTCGCGAGGCTGGGGTCGGGATACCCGGCCGTCTACAGGCTGGGCCCGTCCAGTGCCGACTGAAGGGCCGCCTTCAGCTCGGCCAGCGTGAAGGGCTTCTTCAGGGCGCCGGCGAATCCGTGGGCTCCGTGCTCCGACAGGACCGCATCGGCCGAGTAGCCGCTCGATACTATGGCCCTCACGGTCCCGCAGGCCTTCCTGATCCTGGCCA
>Ga0172364_10000187_pt1 | contig 39988 bp, 37 predicted proteins | sample LakKivSesite10cm_FD_114545 | JGI IMG/M metagenome (GOLD analysis project Ga0172364, IMG submission 114545) | Sediment microbial communities from Lake Kivu, Rwanda - Sediment site 10cm | ecosystem: Environmental > Aquatic > Freshwater > Lake > Sediment | place: Rwanda: Western Province, Lake...
AACCAGTGCGGGTCTCAGATTTAGATTCAATCCCTTTTCCTGCTTGGCACTTAATGAGAATAGATAGGTTCAGGCATCCATTATTTGCAGGATTAAGAGTAGCGACAATCATAACCAGTAGAGGCTGTCCTTATCAGTGTATTTTTTGCGACAAGTCAGTTTGCGGGAGCCGGTATCGGGCAAGAAGCCCGGAATCTGTCCTGAAGGAGATAGAAGAGTTGCGCAATAATTATCAGGCTCAGGCGCTGATTTTTTATGATGACCTTTTCACCTTTGAGCCAGAGCGAGCAATGGAAATCTGTAAGGAGATGGTCAAGCAAGGCATTAAAATCAGATGGAAATGCGAGGGCAGGGTGAATCTGGTTTCTGAAGAATTACTGGAATGGATGAAGAGGGCAGGGTGCGAGGTGATTGCTTATGGGATAGAGACCGCGCATCAGAAGGGCTTGGACTGGCTGGGCAAAGGGGTTAAAGTGGAGGAGGTGATAAGCGCGGTGAAATTGACCAGCCAAGCCGGGATAAAGGTTTTAGGATATTTCATTTTTGGGATTCCAGTGGAGAGTTATGAGGAGGAGCTTGCGAGCATTGAATTTGCCAAGGAATTAGGCTTGGATTATGTCCAGTTCGGAAGTTTAAGTCCATTCCCGGGTAGCAGGCTATATGAGCTTGCGATGAAGAATGGCTGGTATAAAGAGGCAAGGGCGCCAGCGCCTGAAGAATACGGGGAAAAAAGACCGCTTTTAATTACTGATTACTGGACTGAGGAGAGGCTTAAAAAAATTTTGAAAGAGGCTTATAAGAGGTTTTATTTTCGTCCGGGCTATATACTGCGCACTGGATTCAGGCGAAGCGGGATTATAGATTTGGCAAGGAGTGGCTTTAGGTTAGGGAGATGGCTCAGAAGATAAGCATAGTTTATTTTGGGACCTATTCCAAGGGGGAGGAGTATGCCCGGAATTTAGCTTTGATAAATGGTCTTAAAAAAGTTGGGGCATTGGTCAATGAGTGTCATACTGAGCTCTGGCCTGAGCATAAGGATAAGATGGTCGCGGTGAATAAGGGCATAATCAAGAACGGGATTGGGCTGTTAAAGGCGTATGTTAAATTACTGACGAGATATTTTAAGATAGATGAGTTTGATTTTATGTTTGTGGGCTATATTGGTCAAATAGATGTTTTTTTAGCCAGGTTTTTAAAACTGTTTCATAAGAAGCCAATTATTTTTGATGCTTTTTATTCGCTCTATGATACAATGGTCAAAGACCGGGGCTTGTATCCCGCTAATTCTATAATGGCAAAAATTTTAAAGCTCATAGACCGCTTTAGCGCAAAATGCGCGGATTTGGTGTTGTTGGATACCAAAGAGCATATCAGATATTTTTGTGAGGAATTTAATTTAGAGGAGAAAAAATTTTTAGCAGTGCCATTAGGAGTTGATGAAGAAAATTTTTATCCTCAAGCCCAAGCCCAAGACAATTCGGTTTTTGAGGTTCTGAATTATAGCTCATACATACCTTTGCACGGATTAGAAGTCATTCTTCAATCCGCAGAGCTATTAAAGGAGCATAAAGATATTCACTGGACATTGATAGGCAAGGGTCAGCTTTATCCTGAAATCAGGAGAATGGCAGAGGAGATGGCGCTTGAAAATCTCAGCTTTATTGATTGGCTTTCTCATAAAGAGCTGGTGGAGAGAGCAAGGCAGGCTGATGTTTTATTGGGGATTTTTGGAAAGACCAAGAAGGCAAGTAGAGTGATTCCTTATAAAGCCTATGAGGCGCTTGCCTTAGCGCGTCCTCTGATAACTGGAGATAGCCCAGCGGTTAGGGAGTTGCTGGAAGATGGGAAGCATTGTTTATTGTCTAAAATGGGTGATGCCAGGGAATTAGCGGAAAAAATTATTTTTTTGAAAGATAATCCGGGGTTACGCAGAGCCATTGCCAGCAATGGTCATCAGCTTTTTCTGGAAAAATGCGCCTGGGAGGCAATCGGGAGGACAATTTTGAATAAGCTGGAGCAGATGGTGGCAAATAATTAGGGGGAAAGATGGATAAGGTTCTTGTGACAGGTGGAGCGGGTTTTATTGGCTCTCATATTGTAGACCTTTTGATAGGAGAGGGGTTCAAGGTTTATGTGCTGGATAATCTTGAGGAGCAGGTTCATCAGGGAAGGAAGGGCCCTCCGGATTATTTAAATCCCAAAGCAGAATTTATTTATGGGGATGTCAAGGATAAAAAAATAGTGGACAAACTGGTCGCTCAGGTGGATGCGGTGATTCACGAGTCCGCATTGGTAGGGGTTGGGCAATCTATGTATCAGGTGGATAGATATGTTATGAATAATGATGTTAGCAGTGCGGTGCTTTTGCAGTCAGTTATAGAGCATAGAGAGCGGATTAAAAAATTGGTGGTTGCCAGCTCAATGAGCATTTATGGGGAGGGAAGATATATCTGCCCAAAGTGCGGTGCGGTCTCTCCCAGAACCAGGAAGAAGGAGCAGTTGGAAAAAAGGCGCTGGGAACTTGAGTGCGAGGGATGCGGTTCTATTTTAAAGCCTGCGCCGACTGATGAGGCAAAGCCCACTATTTGTGAGTCAGTTTATGCGATTACCAAGAAGACCAGTGAGGAGCTTTTTTTAGTGATTGGAGAGACCTATCAAATTCCGACCGTAGCTTTTCGGTATTTCAATGTTTATGGTCCCAGGCAGGCATTAAGCAATCCTTACACTGGCTTGCTGGCGATTACTGCCAGTCGGGTGGTAAATGCTAAGCCACCAATTATTTTTGAAGATGGGAATCAGACCCGGGACTTTGTCAATGTGAAAGATGTGGCGAGGGCTAATTTGCTCGCGCTGAAATGGCAGGGACCGGGGCAGGTGGTGCTGAATGTTGGCACCGGACGGGCGTTGAGCGTGAACCAGGTGGTGAATCAGGTGGTAGCGGGGCTTAATGGCAAAGAATCTCCACAGGTTACAGGAATGTTCCGTGCCGGAGACATTCGCCATTGTTATGCGGATACCAGAAGCGCAGAAGAGGTTTTGGGGTTTAAGGCAGAGGTTAAATTTGAAGAGGGGATTCTGGAGTTTCTGGATTGGGTGAAGGAGGAGGAGGGGGTGCTGGATTTGGCAGAGCGTTGTTTTTTGGAATTAGAGGAAAAAGGATTGGTTAAATAAAAGATGAAATTAGTGGTTCAGATTCCGTGTTATAATGAGGCAGAGACGATTGAGGAGACCATCAAGCAGGTTCCGAGAAAGATTCCCGGAATAGATGAGATATTGGTTTTGGTGATAGATGATGCGAGTGAGGATGGCACTGGAGAGATTGCCAAAAAGAGCGATGCGGACCTGGTGGTTCGGTTAAAGGAAAGGTCAGGATTAGCCAGAGCATTTATGGTGGGAATGGAAAAGGCGTTAGAGATGGGAGCGGATATTGTGGTTAATACTGATGGTGATAACCAATATCCGGGAGGACAGATTCCGAGATTGATTGAGCCGATTATTAAAGGGGAAGCAGAGATAGTGGTGGGAGAGCGGAGGCTAAGAGAGCTGGAGGGGTATTCTTGGTTTCGGCTTTTTCTGCAGAGGTTAGGAAGCTGGTTTGTGGGATTGCTCAGTGGGATTGAGGTTAAAGATGCGCCGAGTGGCTTTAGAGCGTTTTCTCGGGAGGCTGGGTTGAGATTGAGTGTTTTAGGGGAATTTAGTTATACCATAGAGAGCTTGATAGAGGCAGGAAGGAACCGCCTGAGGATTGGTTGGGTGCCGGTTCAGGTGAATCCTCAGCCGGGTAGGAAGAGCAGGCTTTATCGGAATTTAGGAGAATATCTAATAAGGAGTGTGGAGACAATGATTAGAACCTATTCTCGGTATGAGCCATTACGGGTTTTTCTCTTGATTGGGCTGATAATTTTTCTTTGCGGGTTTGGGATTGGAGTATGGTTTTTGTATTATTATTTTACTGCCGGAGGCAAGGGACATATCCAGATTTTGATTTTATCTGCGCTGTTAATGATTATTGGTTTTCAGACTGGGTTAATTGGCTTGCTGGCGGATTTAATTGCTGGGAATCGGAAGCTTTTGGAAGAGCTGATTTATAGAGTCCGTAAAGAGGAATATCGCCCTCCGGAACAGTGATTTAAAAATATATGCTCAAGGAAAAATCATCCGCTGGCAAAAAAATCAGGGTTTTAGTGGTCTCCACTACTTTTCCCCGGTGGGAGGGGGATTCTGGTCCTGCGCCATTTGTGTTTGATTTAGCCAAGAATCTGATCCGCTCATTTGAGGTGATAGTTTTAGCGCCTCATTATCCTGGCGCAAGTGTTCATGAGGCCTGGAACGGGATGGAGATTTTCCGCTTCAGATATTTACCGGAGAATTGGGAATTTCTTGGAGATGGTCAGGGCTTACAGAATCATTTCCGCAAGAGTCTGAAAGCGAAAATTGCGCTGGTCGCTTTTTTTATTGGAGAATTTATTGCGGGAGTAAGGTTATTGAGCAGGCGGAGGGTTGATGCGGTCAATAGTCACTGGTTGGTGCCGAGCGGATTGATTTTTGCTATTTTATCCAGAATTTGGGGCTTGAGGCATATCTCAACAGTTCATTCTGCGGATTATTTTCTTCTCAGTAGAATTCCGCTTGGGAAATTTCTAATTCGGATGATTGTTAATTGGTCTGAAGCTATAATTTCTGTGAATTCCAGGATGGCGGAAGAAATCAAGAGATTATCTAAAGACGCAAGAGTTTTGGTTATGCCAATGGGATTTGAGCCAGATAAATTTCAGAAGATAGATAATGATGAGGTTAAGAAATTAAAGAGGGAGCTTGGGCGGGAAGATGAGCGGTTCATACTCTTTGTCGGCAAGCTAAGCGAGAAGAAAGGGATTCATCATTTAATTTCTGCGATGAAGCTACTGGAAAAAGAATTTCCCTGGCTTAAGCTTTTGATTATTGGCGAAGGCGGGCTCCGCACCAAGCTGGAGGAGCAGGCAGAAAATTTGGGCTTAGCGGGGAGGATAAAATTTTTAGGCGCAATTCCTCATCAGCGGATTGCTTTATATTATCATCTGGCTGAATTAGTCGTTGTGCCATCTATTCCTGATAAGTATGGAGAGACTGAAGGGATGCCAGTGGTGGTGCTGGAAGCGCTTGCCAGCAATAAGCCAGTGGTGGGCACGATTTTTTGTTCAGCGCCAGAGGAGCTGAAGAGAAGCGGAGGATTTATTGAGCTTGGCGAGGTGAATCCTCAAGCAATTGCTCGGGCAATTATTAAAGTGATAAATCAGAGAGGCGAAATGGATTTCAGCCGGGTGAATCAATATAGCTGGGAACAGGTGAGCGGATTTTATGCGGAGGTGATTTCTGGGGGATGAAGGTCTTACAGGTTGCGCCATATTTTTATCCAGCTTGGGCTTATGGAGGGATTCCACGCTTGAGCTATCATCTGGCTAATTCCTTAGCTCAGCTTGGGGTTGAGGTGGAGGTGGTGACAACTGATGCGCTGGACCAAAATCACCGTAGAGGAGAATTAAATTTTGTAATTGATGGGGTTAAGGTCAGAGGGTATAAAAATTTAAGCAATTACCTTGCTTATCATTTCCAATTTTTTCTTCCTATGGGTTTAACCAAGGAGAAGTCCGGACTTAAAGGTTATGATTTGGTCCATATTCACGGTCATCGCAATTTATTAAATTCTCGTTTAAGCCTCTGGGCAAATCAAGCCAAGGTTCCGGTTATTCTTCAACCCAATGGCACACTTGCAAATATAGAGCGGAGACAAAGCCTGAAGGCGATTTATGATTTATTGATTGGAAATCGGCAGATAAAGAAAACTGCCCTTTTTATTGCGGTAAGCGAGGCTGAGAAAAAACAATTTATAGGGACGGGAATTCCTGAAGAGAAGATTCGGATAGTCCCTAACGGGGTATTTGTTGAAGAGTCAAAACCGGGATTGAGCTTTAAAGAGAAATTTGGTATCAAGGATGATTATATTCTTTATCTTGGCAAGCTGACTCCGAGAAAAGGGATTGAATACATAATTCAGGCATTGAGTCTGATTCCAGATAAAAATTTAAAGGCAGTGGTCGCGGGGAACGATATGGGGATGTTGCCTCAGTTAAAATCATTGGTGAAGCAGTTAAATCTACATAAGCGGGTAATTTTCACCGGGCTATTGCTTAGTCCCTGGAAGGAATTGGCTTATAAAGACGCGTTGGTCACGGTTTATGCGGGTCAGGATGAGATTTTTGGGCTGGTGCAATTTGAATCTATTTTATGCGGGACCCCAGCAATAGTCGCAGATGATTCAGGGGCAGGGGAATGGTTGAAAAAAAGCGGAGGAGGATATATCGTGCCTTATGGGGATGCGAGAGCGATTGCAGAGGTGATTATGAATCTGAAGACCGAGAAGGATGAGATTAAAGAAGCTCAAAAATGGATTGAAGAAAATTTGAGCTGGGAGAAAATCGCCAAAGATATGAAAGGGATTTATCAGGAGTTGGTAGGAAAAAGATGATGGAATCTGCATTAGTAATTGTTCCTGCCTATAATGAGGCAGAGGTGATTGAGCAAACCCTGGAGGAGCTTAGGCGCTATGCCAGGCAAATTGTGGTGGTTGATGACGGTTCAATGGATGATACCAAGGAAAAAGCAGAGAAAATGGGCGTGAAGGTGCTCAGGCATTGCGCTAATTTTGGTTATGGAGGAGCCTTGAAGACTGGCTTCAGCTATGGGCTTCGCTATTTTCAAGTTCCGTATTTTATTAGTTTTGATGCGGATGGTCAGCACGACCCTTCATATCTGGAAAATTTGCTTGAGCCACTTTTAGAAGATGAGGCGGATTATGTGTTAGGTTCAAGGTTTATAGGAACTGAGCCAAGCGAAATCGCGCTGGCTCGGAGGCTCGGAAGCAAAATTTTTAGTATTGGCACCAGCGCAATTTTGGGACAAAAAATCTCAGACCCGACCAGCGGGATGATTGCTCTAAATAGGAAAGTGGCAAAAATTTTCACCAGTAAATTTTTTCCGCTGGATTTTCCAGATGCGGATGTTTTGATTATGCTCAATAGAATGGGGTTCAGGATTAAAGAAATCGGGGTTAAGATGAGAAGGTCCAGGAGAGCTGGCTCTATGCACTCTGGTATAATCAAGCCTGCTTATTATTTGGCGAAAATGAGCCTGAGTATGATTCATTTTACTTTAAGGAGAGACCTTAAAGAGAAAAGGAGGGAGATAGAAAGTGCTTTTTAAACAAAAAATTTTTGCGATAGTCGCTTCCAGCCTTTTAATTCTTTTGATTGCGCTTCTTATCAAAAGGCGGAAGCTTAGAGAGGAATATGCGCTTCTCTGGCTGGCTACTGGAATTGGTGCGCTGGTGTTGGTGATTTTTTATCCGATATTGGTCTGGCTTTCGCGCCTGACTGGAGCAATTGCGCCCACCACTACTTTATTTTTGTTTGCCTTTCTTTTTATTATGCTGATTAGCATAAGTTTTTCTGTAAAATTCACCAGGCTTTCAGACCAGATGCAAAGTGTGATTGCTGAGTTAGCCTTTTTACGGAGAGAGTTAGAGGAACTTAAAAAGGAAAAGGGAAGCGGTTGAGATTTTGGATGGATTTAAAGCGAAAAGAGCTTTTATGGATGGGCTTGATATTATTGTTGTTGGTGGGGATTTTTTTTATCAGCCTAAGGATTAGATTAGGCCCGCTCTATCAGGTGATTTTAATTGAGCCTTCTGGCTTGATTCAACAAAGACCCTGGCTGGATTTTAATGGTCAAGAGTTCAAACAAGGATTTTTTCCTCTTTGGAATCCGTATACTGGCTTTGGAGAGCCACATTTAGCCAATCTCCAGAGCGCGGTTTTTTATCCACTGAATTTGGTGGTTTATTTTTTCGGGTCTAAATCTGGATTTGAGCTATGGTTGTTTTTAAGGCTCTGGTTAGGTGGATTTTTTCTTTACATTTTTTTGAGGAGGTTAGGGCTTGATATTATTCCGAGTTTAGGAGGGGCTTTGGTCTGGCCTTTAGGTGGATATGGATTATGGTTTATGCAGTTAGTTGAGCTTAATTCCCAGATTTTGTTGCCTTTATTGCTGATTGCCTGTTATGAGTTGTCCCGGAGAATTGCTTGGAAGAATTTTTTGCTGGTTTCGGTTTTAGGCTGGCTGATTATCTTAGGTGGGCATCCAGAGGCGATATTTAATAGTGGACTGGTTTCTGGGCTGTATTTTATTTTTCGGATATTTAAGCAGGGAATTCCAGAAAGAGAGAAGCTCCGCAGGATAGTGATTTTTTCTTTAGCGGGTATTTTTTCAATTTATTTAAGCCTGGTGATTTTGGTTCCGTTTTTAAATTATTTCTTCCGCTGTTGGCATTTGCATTATTCTGGATTTGGCTTTTTTCATCTGGATATTAAGACCATTGGGTCTTTATTTTTACCCGGAGTTAAATTTATAGATAGAGGCTCTGGAGGGATTCTGATTGAGCTCTTGAATGGTGGCTTGTGGCAAGTCTACAAAGCTGGTTATATTAAGACTATTGCCCCAGGGCTAATGCCTGGTATAGGAATTATTGGAATGGCGCTGGTTTTTATGGGTTTAATTCGGCTTAGGAGCGCGAGCTGGGAGTTTAGTTTTTTTACAATTTTGCTGATTGGTTTTTTGGGATTGACTTATGGGATTGCGCCTTTTCGCTGGATTGGCTTTTTGCCATTTTTTTCCAGTGCGTCTAATTATAAATTTTACTATTCAGAGATTTATTTGGGATTTTCCATTTTAATTAGCTTGGGTTTAAGCTGGTTTAATCTCAGGTCAAGAAAACTCTCCGGGCTGATTTTTTTCATATTTCTGTTAAGTTTATTTTTCCAAAGTTTTGCGGTTAAGCCTTATCTGGATTTCAAGATAAAGGGTTTGGCAGAGAAGGATTGGCTAAAAGAGCTGATTAACAAACCAGATAAACAAATTTACCGGGTAGCTTTTATAGATGAGATGCCACTGCTTGTGCCTAATTTAGGAATGTTGTATCAGATAAATGATATATCCAGTTCAGATGCGCTTTTTCCCAAAGCTTATGTCCAAATCATGCAAAATTTAAATGCCCTTGAGGATGAAAATTTGGTGAGCTATTTTTATCCAAAGTATTATTTTAGATTATTAGAAAAATCATTAAGCAGAAATGATTTAGCGCGGTTAAGAGATATGGCCGGAGTTAAATGGCTGGTAGGAAAAGATTTATCAAATAAGTTATGGCAGAGATATAATTATCAGATTAAAAAATTTGGGGAGGTAGAAATTGCAGAATCGCAATCCGCTTATCCAAAAGCTGTGATTTATTTTTATGAAAAGGTTTTCATTTCTCCGGGCGCTGAGTCGTATATATATGACATTACCGGGATAGGAGTTCCTGAGATTAAACATTATAGCTCGCAGAAAATTCTGATAGAAGCCGAGAATGCAGCAGAAGCCAAGTTGGTTTTAAATAGTTATTATTATCCGGGCTGGAGATGCTGGCTGGAAGGGAAGGAGCTGCGGATAGAAAAGATAGAGGAGGTTTATGGAGAACCGATGGGGATTGATTTTGGACAAGGCGCTGGTCAGATTGTTTTTAAATTTGCGCCTTTAGATTTTGAAATAGGTTTATGGATGAGTTTTTCTGGTCTGGTAATGATTATATTTTTGGTAATTTTAAGGGGCAGAGATGTCAAGAAGGCTTGAGTATTTTTTAGTGGCAATCTTCTTCTGGTTGATACTGGTCGGAGTGTATTCGGATAAACTGTATGGACCGGGATATATCTTTACTGAGACCATTCAGGATATAACCAACATTTATGGTTTTTATCCCTGGGATAGTTTTTCCGCTCATCAGTTAAGCAATGGGCGTTTTCCGCTTTGGAATCCGCATAATGGTTTTGGGATTCCCCATTCAGCTAATATGCAGACTGGCATATATTTTCCATTAAATTGGGTGAAGTTCTTGCTTGATTTCTGGTCAGTGATAGATTGGCTATTGATTTTCAGGCTCTGGATGGCAGGATATTTTCTGTATTTATTCACCAGAAATTCAATTGGGCTAAATATATTTCCAGCGGTTTTCTCCGGGTTGAGTTATATGTTATGCGGGTATTTTTTAAGATATATATATATGTCGCATATTAATGTGGAATGCCTGATTCCATTTCAGTTATATATATTTCACCAGCTCTGGGAAAAGCGGAATATATTATTTTGGTCTCTCAGCGGGTTAGGAATATATTTTCTCATAACCGGCGGGTTTCCAGAGGCGAGCCTGTATGGGATAGGATTTTCAGTGGTTTATTTTCTTTTTGGAATAAATAGAGCAAAGGATTTTGGAAAAAAATTGGGATTAGTTTTTTCGGTTTTAAGTTTTGGATTTTTGTTAGCAGGCGCGCAATGGCTTGGTTTCTATGAGTACTTGGGACAAGCCTGGAGTTATCATCAGACCGGGGTGGGAACCCGGCATTTAGATTTAGCATATATTATTTCTGGATTATTGCCCTGGTTTTATGGTAAGAATTTAGAAAGCACGCTGGTGCCATTTTTGCTTCCCGGGCTTGGAGCTTTATCGGTGATTTTTGGCTTGCGGGCAATTTTAGGGATAAATTCAAATTATTATTTAAGTTGGTTCTGGGTTTTATCTACTATTATTCTTCTCGGTATAATTTATGGGATTATTCCTTTTATCTGGCTTGGGTATATTTTTCCCTTTAACCTGACTTACAATTTTAAATATGCGGTGCCGGTTTTGAGCTTATCCGTTTCAGTGCTTGCCGGGATTGGAGTGGGAGGATTTTTGAGAGGGGAGCAAAGGTTTTTGGATTTATTGAGCTTGGGACTGGTCTGGCTCTGGGCAGGGCTGAATTTGATATTTGCGCTTTTTAATGGCTTCCAACCCTTTTATGCATTTGGGGTGGGTATGGAGATGCTTAGGCTGGTGGTGGTAGTTTTTGTTTTGGGGGTGGTTATATTTTTAGCCAGGAATCAAAGGTCATGGTTAGTATGTAAAAGTTTGATTTTGGCTTTGGCATTAGGGTCTATTTATTTTGACTATTCTGCTAATCGGGGCATTGACCGGACTGGTTATTTATTTGCCCAGATTGAAGAGGCAAAGGGTTTGAAAAGGCTTTTGCCTGAGCCGGGTAGGTTTTCAGCAGAAGGAGAGATTCTTTTTCCTAATTTTTTACTTGGTCTGGGAGTGGATGATATTCGGAGCTATGACCCACTTTATCCCAAGACTTATGTTTATCTGCTTGTCAGCATAAATGGTTTAAAAACCCAAGAGCAGATAAATGAGCATTATAATCAGAACAAGCTTTTTCAAATTAGTCGGGAAAAAATAAATTCCGCTTTAGTTCCTCTCTTGAATCTTCGGTTATATGCGGTTGATTATGAGCTGAATTCGGTTCCTTTGGCTGAACAGATAATAAAAAAAGGGCAGGAGTCAGGTGATTTTGCAGGCTGGACCAGGAGTGAATTGGTTGAGATTTCTGGAGAGAGCAAAAAAGCCTTACTAATGCATTCTCCGGGCAGAATTGAGCTGAGGTTAGAGCTCAAGCCGGAGATTGCGGAGCTTCATTTTGATGCTGGGATTAAGCCGGTGAAGGGAGAGTTTTTAGGGGATGGAGCGCAATTTCAATTTTTATTCAAGCAAGGAGATAACTGGCGAATCGGTTATTCCAGATTTTTAAATCCCTCAATTCGGAAAGAGGACCGGGGCTGGAACAAGGTGAGTTTGAAGTTAGGGATGATGGAAGATTGGTTTGAATTCTGCTTGATTGGTCTGCCGGGAGCAAGAGGGGATAATTATAGGGATTATCTCAGTTGGGGAGGGATTAGGCTACTATATCCGGGTCTTAAGGCAGAAGGCGTGGAGAATTTAACCGACTTAGGGGAGATAAGTCTTAATTATTTTGGTCGGAGTTATAATCGGTATTATCTGGTGGATAATCTTGAGATAAGTCCTGCCAGGAATCTGGAGGAGGAGTTAGAGCAATTTATTATATTAAATCAGGCGCCAGCGGATTATTTCCAGCGCCAGGCAATTATACAGGGACAACTGGATTTGCCCAAAAGAACAGGGGCAGAGATTAGCCAGAAGAGGTTTTTAAATTTGGTTAAAGCAAAGGCCGAGGAGGTAGAATTAAATCTGGGTGCGGATAAAAATTGTTTTCTGGTTAGTTCAGAGCAGTATTTTCCTGGATGGCGCGCTAAGATAGACGGGGAAGAGGTCAGGATTTACCGGGCAAATTTAGCGTTTCGGACAATTTTTATTGAGCAGGGTGGGCATAAACTTAGGTTCTGGTATGAGCCTTGGTCTTTTCATATTGGTCTCTGGACGAGCTTGACTGGATTTTTAGCCGGGATGATATTTAATTTTGGTCGGATATTTTTTAGAATTAGGAAGAGATGAAGATTAAGGAAGCGGTTTTTATCAAGAGTGCGGTCAACCGGTCTCATTATCCAAGCGATTCACGAGGCGAGGTTGCTTTTAGTGGTCGGAGTAATGTTGGGAAAAGCTCAATGATTAACTGTTTATTAGGAAGACGCGGTTTAGCCCGGATAAGCTCCAGGCCGGGTCAGACTAAGGCATTGAATTTTTATCGGCTGAGTCAGAGATGGTATTTTGTTGACCTGCCGGGATATGGTTATGGTCAGGTCTCTAAAGAGCTAAGAAGAGAGTGGAAGGGGATGATTGAGGAGTATTTTGAAAACCGTTCCCAATTAAAATTAGTGGTATTGATAATAGACCCAAGAAGAGGAATCGCTGAGGAGGAGATAGAATTTTTATTTTGGTTAAAGTTGAGAAGAATCCCTTGTTTACTGGTTGCGACCAAGATAGATAAATTAACAATAAGCGAGAAGGCTAAAGCTATAAAAGCGATAAAACAAGAGATTGAGCAGTTCAGTATAGATTTGATAGAATTTTCTGCTAAAACCCAGGAGGGCAAAGACCAGCTCTGGAGTTATCTGGATAAGGCATTGTTAGAAGATGATTTTTCTTAAGCCGATAAATTGACTGGTTTATCTTTCAGTTAATTAAGGACAAGTTGGACAAGCTTGTAAGGATGGTTGAATTCTTCTATTGTTTCCTGAAGCCAGGTCAATCTGGACTCCACCCTGGTATGAGACCCTTGGTTCTCTCTGAAACAGCTGTCTGCTCTGGATAATAATCGTATTAGCGCCCATAGGAGCTCCTGTTGGAGACATCACATTTCCAAGAGGACTGAATAAGATGACTATTGGTGGGGACCCCGGGTTAGGCGGATTCAAGCCAAATATGCTGACCATAAAATTTGCATTATCAAGCTGAAGATATTGGTTTTGACAAACCGGGTCCTCACCGCCAATGGCGCAATTTGTTCCTGCAGGCGCTCCTCTCATCGGGTCTCCTATATGTTCGCATTGGACAAAAGGATTATTGTCTAAATCAGTGAATTGGCCATTATTATCTGAATCTCTAAACACGAAATAATGAAAGGTAAGATTAGGCGCGGCGCCTTGGGTAAGGAATGCGATTCCAAAAGGAGCATGCTCGGTTACGGTTAGGGTTTTGGCTTTAAGCAAAGATTGGGAAATAGCAAAGGCATCTCCGTTAACCCTCATTCTTGGTCTCTGCGTGACTATATAAGAGACACTTAACCCAACTGCGATGGTCAAAATTGCCATAGCCACTACCACCTCAATCAAGGTAAATGCTTTTTGGGATTTGAAGTTATTCATTGGTTCCTCCTTGGTTAGAATTTTCTTCTAAATCCTCTTCCCTATTTAATTTTAACCTATTCCGCATAGCTTTGTCCAGCCCGTATTCTTTAATTTTATAAATCAGTGCCCGATGGCTGATTTCTAATAACTTAGCAGATTGGGTGCGATTTCCTCCGGTCCTCTCCAAGGCTCTCCGAATCAGTTGTTCCTCAATCTGCCGAGTAATTTTTTTTATGCTCAGCTCATCTTGGGGAATAAAAAGTCCGGGATGGGTATCTGCTTGTTCTCGCAGATAGGGAGGAAGCCCATTAACCGGGATGATTTCCTTTTCAGAAAGAGCAATTGCTCTTTCTATTGCGTTTTCTAATTCCCGGATATTACCAGACCAGTCGTGATTGAGCAGCGCCTCTATAGCTTCTTTAGACAATCCTTTAATCTGCTTATTGAACCGGGGCGAGAATTTTTCAATAAAGTGATTTATCAAAATCGGGATATCTTCTTTTCTTTCCCGAAGCGGGGGCAGTTGAATGCTTAAGACATTTAGTCGGTAAAAAAGTTCTGGACGAAAGTTTCCCTGCTTGACATCTTCTGAAAGGTCCCGGGCAGTTGCCGCAATCACCCGAACATTGATGGGAATGGATTTAGTGTCTCCCACCCGCCTAATCTGTTCTTCTTCCAATGCCCTCAAAAGTTTGACCTGAAGTAATGAGGGGAGCTCGCCGACTTCATCCAAAAGAATAGTCCCCTCATCCGCTTCCTCAAATAGACCCTTCTTGGTATAACTCGCATCAGTGAAAGCCCCTTTAACATGTCCGAATAATTCACTCTCCAAAAGGTTCTCCGGAATCGCTCCGCAGTTGACCGCGACAAAGGGGCCATCTTTTCTGGCGCCGGAATAATGAATCGCCCGAGCGACCAATTCCTTTCCGGTTCCGCTCTCGCCAGTAATCAGCACCGTGGTTTTATAATCTGCGATTTTAAGCACGGTCTGGAGGATTTCCTGCATCTTAGGATTACGGGTGATTATGTTTTGGAACCCGGCTTCCTTTATGACCTGTTTTCGCAAAATCCGATTTTCCCGAATCAGCTTTTCCCTTTCTTCTGCTTTCCGAAGAACCATAATAATTTCATCCTGGCGAAAGGGTTTGGAGATATAATCATAGGCGCCCATTTTTAAGGACTCCACTGCGGTCTCCTCAGTGCCATAAGCGCTCATCATAACCACGGTCGCAGGAATTTGTCTTCGCCTCATTTCTTTAAGTAAAGCTGGTCCATCCATTTTCGGCATCCGAATATCGCAGAGCACAAAATCGTAAAAATTATTTTCCAGCCTCTTTAATGCGGTTTCCCCGCTTTCTGCCTCATCCACCTCATAATTAGCGTCTGACAAAATCATCTTCAGCCAATGCCGAAGATTTTCTTCATCATCCACCACCAGAATTTTAAGTCTTTGAGTCACTTCTCCCTCCTTCAGTTTTCAGTTTTATTCTAAAGGTAGAGCCTAATTCTGGTTTGCTCTCCACCTCTATATTACCGTTCATGGTCTCAATCAACTTTAAGGAAATGCTTAATCCTAATCCCACGCCTCTCCTTGGCTCTTTGGTGGTAAAGAACGGGTCAAAAATTTTATTCAGATGCTCTGGCGGGATACCGATTCCAGTATCTGAAATTTCTAACATCACTTCTTTAGAATTAAAATCCGGGGTAAAGGTGTTTATCTGAAGCACCCCGCCATCGGGCATAGCGTCCAGCGCATTCAGGAAGAGGTTTATCAGAACCTGTTTAAGATGATTTCGGTTGACCCAGACCAGAGGCAGATTTTGCCTCAGGTTTAATCTGGTCTTAATTTTAAGAAATCCTTTCTGAAGCTCAATCAACTTTAAGGTCTCCTTGATTATCTGATTGAGGTCAATAAACTCTGCTTGACCACTGGGCGGTCGGGAATAGTCAAGTAATTCTCGGATAATCTGATTTATTCGGTTCAATTCCCCCTCTACCCGACTAAGCAGGTCTTTTTCCCGCGCCTCCATCTCTTGGGCTTTAGAGATAATTTCTAAATATCCGCTGATGATGCTCAAGGGATTGCCAATCTCGTGCGCGATTCCCGCGGAGAGTCTGCCTACCGAAGCTAACTTTTCTGAAATGATAAGCTGGTCCTGGGTTCGGCGAAGCTCTCGGTTGATTTTTTCCAGTTCCTGAAGTTTTTGCTCAAGACTATTTTGCTTCCGAGCCAATTCCTCAGCCATTTTATTAAAAGCCTCAGTAAGCTGTGCGAACTCATTTTCAGTATCCATTTCTATTCTGGTCGCAAGCTCCCCTTGAGCAATTTTTTGAGTTGCCTCCACCAGTTTTCGCAACGGTTGAACTATGGTCCGAGACAAAAATAGGGTGCCAAATATAGCAATTACTACTGCAAAAAGCAGGATATAAAGAATCAATATCAAGGGCGTGAAACTCTCCTTACCACCGGGGAGCTGGGAAGTCCAGATGACCGTGGCAGAAATCAATACCGTGGCGGACATAGTCAGAACCACCATACTGGAGACGATTTCTCTGATTAAACTGCTTTTTCTTTTTTGGCTCATATCCCTAAAATTTTTCCTAAAATACCTATTGGTAGTTTAATGTTTTTCTCCCAGACCACCATCCAGAAAATCGCAGAAAAGGATAAAAACGGTCCAAATGGTATCTTGTAAAATCGGTCCTTTTTATTTATGATGATTAAGCCCAGGCCGATGATAGCGCCAAGAGCAGACGCGATAAAAATAATTCCGGGCAAAGACCGCCATCCCAAAAAAACGCCAATCATTCCCAATAATTTAGCGTCCCCCATTCCCATTCCTTCTTTCTTGGTAATCAACTGATAAATCTCTCCCACCAAAAATAACACTAAAAACCCTGCTAATCCTCCGAGCAAAGCGTCAAAAATGGCTATTTTATTTCCAGGCAGAAACCCTAAACCAAGACCTATCACTGCTCCTCCAATGCTTATCTCATCCGGAATCAGCCGATGCTCCAAATCAATTACGCTTGCGACAAACAGCGCACTAAAAAAAGCATAATAAATAAAAAACCATTTTCCCAGCCCAAAGCTCCACAAAGCCAGGAGACTTAAAAGCCCGCTCATAAGCTCAAGCATAGGGTATCGCCAGGAGATTTTCCCCTGGCAATATCTACATCTTCCCTTAAGTAAGATAAAACTTAAAATTGGAAGATTATCATACCAGGCAATGAGTTTCTGACATTTAGGGCAATAAGAGCCTGGGGTGATGATAGATTCTTCCCGAGGCCAGCGCCAGATGACCACATTCAAAAAACTGCCCACCACCAGCCCGAAAATAAATGCTGAGCCATAAAAAAACCAGCCCATATCTGAAATTAGCTCCATAGCAGTTTTTCCTTTAAAATTCTTTCATAAAGTTTTTCCTGGTCTTTAACCATTTTATAGATGTCAAACTCTGCTACCAGCTCTTTTCCCTTTTCCGCCATTGTTTTTCTTTTCTCATCATCTTTAAGTAGCTCAATAATCCGCTCCGCTATTCCAGAAACATCCCCAGGCGCTAATAAATATCCGTTCCCGCCACCAATCACCGCCTCTTCTGCGCCATCCACCCGGGTGCCAACTATCGCAAGTCCAGCGGACATTGCTTGCGGATATACCCGGGGCAGACCCTCCCAGAGCGAGGTTAAAACCAATAAATCACTTGCCCACATAATTTCAGGAACATCTCTTCTCCATCCCAAAAGTTTAAATCGCTCCTTAATTCCTAATTCCTCCACCAATTTCTCTAACTCTGGTCTAAGCTCGCCATCTCCCGCAACCAAGAACCAGCTCTCTGGCGCCTCTTTTAAAACTAAATGAGCTACTTTGGCAAAATCCAGCGGACTCTTTTGTCGCTTTAAACAAGCAACCATTGATACCACTTTACCTCCTGCATCTACTCCTAATTCTTTCCTTTTTGCCTCCCGGTCAAATAATGGCTTAGGCTGGAATTGCTTAATCTCAATTCCGCTTCTAATTAGATTATATTGAGCAGGCTTACCAATGCCTAATTTTTTTGCTTTCTCCATATTAGCTTTGCTGACAAATATAAACCGGTCAGTAATCCAGCCAGTAATTTTTTCTATCAGGATATAGCCAGAGCGGATTACTCTCGGCTGAAAATCATTAAATCCAAATCCATGGTAACTATGAATAATCACGGGAACCCGAGCAAGAACCCCTGCCCATCTACCAAGAATACCAGCTTTACTGCTATGGGTATGAATGATTATTCGCATTCTTTGACACTGTTTTTTTTCCTCTCTCAATTTTTTCCAGAGCCAGATTAAAGCCAGAAGGTCATTCTTCGGGCTTATCTCCCTTGTTAGGCTCGGAATAAGACAAAAATCCTCTTTTAGCTCGCTTTTCACCTCTTCAGTTAGAATCCCACCGGGTCCAGACCAAAGCAAAGGATAAAATTTTTCCCGGTTAAGATGCTTGACCGTCCAAATAGTATTCTCCTGCGCACCACCAAGTTCCAGCTTGGTGATGATATGAATCACCTTTGCCTGGTTTTGAGCCTTTTGCCTGGTATTTTTTTCTGGAAGCGGTTCAGCTCTTATTGATTTTGCGACTGGCATCTGGCTATCTTTTTCGCACCTTCTCCCCCCTCTCTCAACGCATCTTCAATAGTTGAATAGCCCCATCTCCCATATCTCCCAATAGAGTAAATTTGATTTTTTTCTAAAAAGTTCAATATCTTATCTAAAACCCTGCTCCTCGCTTTATCATAAAGCACATACGCATACGGAATCCGCATATAACCTGAATGTTCTATTTGATGCTTATTCCTTAAAAATCCTGTTTTTTTAAAGTCCGAAATTGCTCTCTTTATAAGCAAGTTTTCTTTTATTTTTTCTTCGGGCAGATGGGTTATTTCAAGAACCATTGATTGGTAATTATTTGATTTTTCAAAAAAATTTGAGTAAAAACCAGCACGGTAAAATATAAATCTCTTTTCTGGGAAATAAATCCAATGAGCAGGGGTAATCTTCGGACCCTTTATCCCAAGGTTAACACAAAAAACAGAAAGATATTTAAGCTCATTCCCGGCTCTTTTTATCTCGGCCGGCGCATCTTTTATTAACTTTATCAATTCTTTAAGTGGCATTGTGCTCACCAACCTATTATATTGCCATTTTTCTCCATTAGCCAGCAAAATTTTCCTATCTTTAAGATGCACCGCAATTATTTCACGGTTCAGGAAAATTTTTCCAGCCTTCCCTGCCATACGCCTTGCAACTGTTTCAATCCCTCCTGTTTTGGGATAATAAAACCAGATATTATATCCAAAATCCTCTTTATTTAATCCTAATGCGCCTTCCATTACATTTTTCAAAGAGGGTTTGGGAATAGACCATTCTGCCCATTCACTATCCAGCTTTTCAAGCCTTATTTTCCAGAATTTTTGGTTGAATGGAAAGAAAAAATGTTTGGCAAAACCTTGTCCAAAATGAGCTAAAATCCATTCTTTAAAATTTCTGGGTGAGCGCTTTTTATTTAAATGCGCTTTTATAAAACCCAGTAAGCAGTCTTGGATTATATGATTCGGCAAGCCATAAGTATTTACCTGGAAAGGGTAGGGGGTAAGGACCCGGTTTGAATAAATAAACGCCTTTCGCTTGATTTTAATAAAATTTTTCTTCCCAACAACATTTTTTACCAGTTTTTCTATCTTTGGGTCTCTAAAATGAAGAAGATGTCCACCATAATCAAATTGATAATTCCCGATGATTTTGGTTTTAAGCAGTCCCCCAGCTCTTGACTCCTTTTCAAAAATTATTGAATCAATTCCTGAATCCTTCAGATGAGCCGAGCAGCTCAAGCCCGCGGGACCCGAGCCAATTATAATCACCATTTTCTCACCATTTATTTTATATAGCCCACTGCCTTTAATTTTTCCTTCTCCTCATCTGAAACTTCTTTTCGCTTATAACTGACCGGGATTTTTATTTTCCCAGAATAGCTTTCAACATAAAGCACTGGCTTTTGAGCTTTAAAGCACTCCAGCACTTTTCCGGGCATATCCTTTCCAATTGGCAGACCCATTAGCCATAAAATAGTTGGCGCGATATTGTAAATATCCGTAGAAGTTTTCCCAGGTGTCACCTCATCGCCAGAGATTATAACTACCCCTTCTGGATGATGGTCTCCACTACCATCAGAATAAACCCAGAGGATACTGCTAAGATAAATTGGAGAAGAATCCTTCTCTCCTTTAAATAGATATTGCCCATAAAGCACATCTGGATTGAATTCCACTAAAATATCCGCTGGGTCAATCACTCCTTCTGGAATGGGCTTTTTTTTCGCTGGATTGGCTCGGACAGTTTTAAAAAGTTTATCTCCCTTTTCATTTTCAATTTTCTGGAGCAATTTTATAACCTGTTTTCTGAACTTATCATAATCTTTGAGTTCAATAGTCCCTTTCGGCTCTCTATTTTTCAGGTTTAAATAAATTCCCCGCTCTATTTTATGAAAATCCTCTAAATTAAAAAGTTTGGTCCTGGACCATTCAATTTGGGAACCAAGTTTAGGATGAGATAAGACCTGAAAGAGCTTATCCATCACTAAAGACGCCTTTTCTAATTTTTCCTCCGGGATTTTTCCATTAGCAATCAAAAAATCTTCTAACTGTTTCTTATCTTTTAATCTGGGGGGTGAAAAATTATGTCTTAAAAATTCACAAATAAAAAATCTCTCCCGAAGCAAATCCGAAGTTTGATACAAACCTTGCTCTGCCATCTCGCTAATCAAATCCTCACACTGAGGCAATTTATATTCTAAATAACCGAGCTGATTCAATAGAAGATTAACTTCAAGATAGATATTTTTTGGAGGATAAGTTGCGGAAAAACCATGGTCAGAAAGGACTATCACAGTATATCCCTGACTCTCATCTAATAATTTGCCTACAAACTCATCCATAAGTTGATAATATGAGTCTATGACATCTCCCCACTGTTCTCGCTCCTTCTCTGAAACCGGGTATTGATATTCAAGCCCAACTGGATAGCGATATTTCCAGAATAAATGAGAGACCACATCTACATTCCGAAAATAAACCATCAACAAATCCGGCTTTTCCTCCTTCAAAATTTCCAGAGCAGAGCAAAGGATAAATTTCTCTTCTTGATAACCATTGCTGGGAACTGAATGGTGCCATTTATCCAGTTTTTTCTCAAACCACTTTATTTTTATCAAATCCAGATTTTTTAGCCTATCTATCCATTCAAACGGATAAACATATTCCGCATTCAATCGCTCCAGGTTGACTCCATCCGCGAGAAAAATCCCATTGATTGGTTCGCTGGGGGAACCCGCGTTCCAGTTTATCACTGCCACTTTTTTTCTAAAATGAGTTAAAATCTCCCAGAGCGCAGGGGCCTCTCTTACCCGACTATCCATTATCTCGGTCTCATAGCTCCCAGAAGGCTTAAAAGTGAAATTATCTATTTTATGTTCTTTTCGGGAGAGACCCGTGGCAAAAGTAGTCCAGAGCGAGGGAGAAATCATCGGCTCCTCTGAAAGCATTATTCCTCTTGCGCCCTGCTCAATCAATTTCTGAAAATGAGGCAATCTTCCCTCTCCAACCAGATTGAGAATAACCCCCCAGTTCAACCCATCTATGCCAATGACCAATATCTTGGTCTGGCTCTCATTTACAGATTGAAGGACCTCTGGAGAATCTATTGAGACCGTCTTAACTCTAAGCTCAGATATTCTCTTGACCTGAAGCCAGATAATCCCTGCCAGCAGAGCTATTAGGATGGAAAAAAATATCCACAACCGCTTCTGAGCTTTTGGTTTTTGGCTCATTTACTATCTATTTTAACTCGGAATAAGAAAAGAGCGAAAAGCAAAAGAAAGCCAAAAGCCACCAATAATATCACCAAAGCGACCCGGAAACTTGAAATCATCGCCAAAAGCCCCGCTCCTGAAAAAATTATGGTCAAAAAATAGATTAAAAGCACGGTCTTTTTTACGCTTAATCCCAATTTTTCTAATCGCTTTGCAATATGGTCTTGGGAGCCTTGCATAATTGGTTTTCCCCTAACCAAGCGCGCAAAACTGGTAAAGCAGATTTCAAAAAGCGCAATTCCTAAAATCAATGCGGGGGTAAAAAGACCCAATGAATGATGCTCGGTGTATTTGCCAATCATTGCTAAAGCGCCTAACATTATTCCTAAAAACAGACTCCCGGTATCCCCCATATAAATTTTCGCGGGCTGAAAATTATAAAAAAGAAACCCTAAAATTCCCCCAACCAGCGCACAGGTCAATGCAGAAATCACTGGCTCCTGATTGATTAAAGACACCACCAATAAGCCTAACCCGGAAAAAAACGCCACTCCTCCCGAAAGCCCATCTTCTATGTCAAGAAAGTTAAACGCGTTCATTAAAATCACCAGCCATAATCCACTTAAAAGATAACTTAAAATTGGGAATTCCGGAATTGGCTCCAAGTCCAAAATTATCTCCACCTCTAAATGAATCCCGCTTTTGAGCATCGCAATTACCGCGACTATCTGTCCAAATAATTTCATCCAGGGCGTCATCACCCCAAAGTCATCAATCAAGCCCACTAAAATAATAATTGTCCCGCCTAAAAGCAATCCTAACACCTGTTTCTCAAAGCCGAACCCAAAAACTAATGCTATCAAAAATGAAAGATAAATAGCTATCCCGCCCATATAAGGCACTGGCTCTTTTTGGAGTCTGAGTTTTCCATCCGGCTTGGCAACCAGACCAAACCGCTTACCTGCCACGGCCATTAAAGGCGTAAGATAAAGTCCCAAGCCAAGCGCCAGGAGAAAAATCATCGCTATATGGAAAACCTCAATCTTCATCCTTTTCTCCTTAATCCAGCCAGGTGTTGATTTTATTATTCCAGAGATGGAAAAGCAAAATGCTATAAAGCTGAAGACTATAATCTTCTCTCCCCGCAATGTGCGTCTGGATAAGCTCAGAAATGGGCTTTGGGTGAAATATCCCCTGTTTCTTTATCTCTTTCTCGCTTAAGCTCTCTAACAAAAATCCTTTTAACTCGTTCTGGAACCATTTGCCCAAAGGAAGAGTGAACCCAGCTTTCTTTCTATTGATAATTGAATCTGGCGCCAATCCAGAGACCGCTTTTTTAAAAATTTTTTTTCCAGAGAAAAGTCCAATTTTAGCGCTTCCCGGTAAAGAGAACGCAAGGATTATCAGTCTCGGGTCAAGATAAGGCACTCTGGCTTCAAGGCTATGCGCCATGCTCATCCTATCTACCTTGACCAGAAGGTCATCCGCCAGCCAGCCACAAAAATCCGCCCAGAGTAAATTATTAAGATAATCCTCTCCTTTGAAAAAGCCTTCAAATTGCTTAACCAGTTTTTCAAAAAAATCTTTCTGCGACTCAATCAGGTGTTTGACCTGCTCAGGAGAAAATACCGCAGACCAAAGAAGATGTCTTTCTGCGGGCTTTTTCCCAGCAATTGCCCGAAGCGCCTTCCCTATCCGTAAGCTATGCGGAAATCTGCTGATATTTTTTTCCATCAACCTAATCAGACTTGGGAAAAGCCCCATCTTTAACATCCTTGAGACCCGCTCCAACCGATACCGAAGATACCCTCCAAAAAGCTCATCCCCTCCTTCTCCGCTCAAAACCACGGTCACCTGAGACCTGGCTAACTTAGATATTAAATAAGTGGGGAGGCAGGCTGGGTCCGCAATTGGCTCATCTAAAAATTCTATTACCGGCTCAAAGCATTCAATCGTATCTTTTGCGCTTACCCGAATCTGATAGTGCTCGGTGCCAAAGCATTCCGCAGAGAATTTGCTCCAGAAGGTCTCGTTCAATTCTTCTGCTCCGCCCAGCGCAGAAAAGTCCACTGAAAAGCTCTTCACCTTTCCCTCCTGATGCCGGCTCATAATGGAGACAATGGTGGAAGAATCTATGCCACCGCTTAAAAAAGCGCCTAACGGAACATCTGCGATTAACTGAGCTTTTACACTTTGCTCCAATTGCTTACGCAATTTTTCAATTGTTTTTTTCTCGGTCTCAGGTCTTGCTTCAAGGAGGTAGGATTCAAAATCCATAAATCTGCCATTTTTGATTTGATTATCTTCCACAATTAAATATGCCCCTGGCTCAAGTTTTTTTATCCCCTGAAAAATGGTCTTGGGACCAGGAACATATTGAAGCATAAGATATTCTGGAATCGCATTATGATTTAGCTCTGGCAATTTCTCAATCCCTTTGACCAGCGCCTTTAATTCTGAAGCAAAAACCAACTGCTCAGCGTCCAGAAAATAAAATAAAGGCTTAATTCCAGCAGAGTCGCGCGCCAAAATCAATTTTTTTCCCCCCTCATCCCAGAGCGCAAACGCAAACATACCCACCAATCTGGAAAAACCTTCTATTCCTTCCTGCTCGTAAAGATGGATAATTACCTCAGTGTCTGAGCCACTCTTAAAAATATGCCCCTTGGCTTTAAGCTCCTCCTTGAGTTCTAAAAAATTATAAACCTCACCATTACAAATAATCACGATTGAGCCATGCTCATTCATCATCGGCTGGTCCCCAGTGATTAGGTCTATGACTTTGAGTCTGCAATGTCCAAAGCCTAAAAATTGCTCCTGATTTATGAAATAGCCAGTCTGGTCAGGTCCTCGGTGAGAAAGGGATTTGACCATCTTTTGAATTCTATTAGAGTCAACTTTCCCTTTTTTCCCAAAATAAAATTCCCCACAAATCCCGCACATTATTTTTTACCTTCCAAATATCCAAGATAAAGCTCCCGGTAAGATGAAATCATTTTTTCTAAACCGAATTCCTGAATCGCTCTTGCCTCTGCCTTTTCTCCTAATACTTTTCTTAAGTTCTGGTCCTTGACCAATCTGGAGATGGCCCGGGTCATAAGAAATTGGTCTTCCGCTTCCACTAACAATCCCTCTTGGCTATCCTCTATCAGCTCTGGAATTCCTCCTACTTTAGTCGCGACAATGGCTTTGCCTAAAGACATCGCTTGCAAAAGTGTAATCGGCATTGCCTCAACCCGACTCGGCAGAACAAAAATTTCAAAAACATCTAAATATCTTTCCGGCGCCTCCTGAAAACCTGTAAATATAACTCTATCTTCCAGCCCTGAATTCTTGACCAGCGCCTCTAAATTTTCCCGCTCCTCACCATCTCCCACAATCACCAAGATGAGTTCCGGAAATTCTTTTGCCAGAGCTTGAAATGCCCTAATCAAAAGGTCTATCCCTTTTTCCCGATGGAGACGGGCAATGGCGCCAATCACCAGATTACTATCTTTTAGCTTTAGACTTTTCCGAAGCTCAGAGGAAGAAGAAAAAGATAAATTTAGCTGAACTCCATTTCTGATTACCAAAATTTTTTCCTCTGGAATGGCAAAATTGTTTATGCAAAATTCCCTCAAACCGGCTGAGACCACAATATAGACCTCTGCAAGTTTGAAGCTTAATCGCTCAAGAAAACGTTTAATTCTTCCTTGGTCAAAAGTATGCACGGCGCAGAAAATATAAGGCACAGAGCAAAGCCAGCCTGATAATTTGGCAAATAAATTAGCCTGAAAAAGTATCCCTTGAATTATCTCCGGCTTTATTTTTTTTAGCTCCCAGCACAACCGGATAAATATCAGCGGGAGCTTGAGCAAATAGATTAAATTAACCTTTTTCCCCAATCCATAACTTTTAACCTTCAATCCTAATTCTTCTATTCGCCTGGCAAAATAGCCTTTTTGCTTCAAGATAAGCACATCAATAGAAAACTCTTTATGCAATGCCTGGCAGAGCTCAAAAAGCACCTGCTCCGCGCCCCCAAAATCACAATCCGTGATTAAAAAAACAATTCTTTTCATTGTTTTATTTTTCTTCTCAATTGAACCAATAATTTTAGAATCGCTTTAGGTAATAAGCTTAATCCTAAGCCTAACCACCCTTTTATCATAAGCCAATTATACCCCAAACCAGTGATTAGCCTTTTTCTCGCCTCTTGATTCTCTTGGGCAGAGAGAAACCGAACCGCACTTTGGTAATAAAGACTGGCATAAGCCCGATTCTTGATTCTTTGCTCCAGCTCCGGCTCTCGCTCAAAAACTCTTTCCAAAACTTTTTTGCTCATCTCTTCTGCCAAAGCTAACCTGGTTTTGATTGCGCTTTGCTCGTGTTTTCGGTATTCTACCCCAATCCAAGGATAATGTATAAATTCACCTTTTCCCCAGGCTCTTAGCGATAAGTCCCAATCCTCTGCTGGGTGAAAATCCTCAAACCATTCTCCTTCTTCAAATAATTTTCTTCTCACCACCACGCTTGACGCAATAATAAAATTTTTCAAAAGCAGTTTAACTAAATTTGGTTCGGTTTCAGAGCCTTGAACCCAGAGCCTTGTTCCTTTCTCATCTATCACCCAGGCATCACCATAAAATAGAATCGCCTGAGGCTCTCTTTGAGCAAATTCCAGAATTTTAGAGAGATGCCCCGGTAAATACCTGTCATCCCCATGCAGAAAAGCGATTAGCTCCCCGGAGCTCGCTTTGACACCATTATTCCTGGCAACTGCTACCCCCTGATTGGCTTGCTCTATTAAGACTATTTGTGAAGAAAATTTTTTTATAAACTCTCCACTTTGGTCAGAAGAGCCATCATTCACCACAATCAATTCCAGCTCAGCTTCCTTTTGGCTCAAAACACTTTCCAGCGTTTCCTCAATATACCGCTCCTGATTATAAACCGGAACCACCACGCTGATTTTAGACCGTTTCATTGGACCTTAGGCTTCAAAGATTTAGCCAAAACCTCTAACTCCTTCCAGGTTATGACTTTGGTGATAAAAATGAGAGCCAAAAAGAGTATCAACATAATTGGAAGCCAAATTTTGAGTTCCAGTTTTAGCCAATTGCTCACTAAAATAATCCCTCCGCCAATAATAACTGGTAGAAGACAGGTTTTGACCATTAAAAAAAATGCTTTCCTGAATTCTTGAAAAATCCCAGCCAAAAGCACCTGAATAAAATAAGCACAAAAATTTGCGATTCCCGCGCCAACTATTCCATAAACTGGAATCAGCCATAAGTTCAATAAGATGTTTAAGAGCGCTCCTGCTCCGTTCACCCAGAGCCAGAGCCTTTCTTTTTTCTGCGCAAGCGCCAGATTTAAAAGCGAGACCTGCATAAACATAAAAATCAAGGAACTGCTTAACCAGAAAAGCGCAGAATGCGCGTTTGAATACTCTGCGCCAAAAAGCAAAATTATGGAGCTCTCGCTGAACCCAGCAAATGGAATCCAGAATAAAACCGCAGATAAAGTCAGATATTTGAAACTATAATAATTAGCCTTTTGATACGCCTCTTGGGATTCTCCTAAATACCGAACCACCAGAGGAAAAACCGTTAAATACCATACGCTGGGTATCAAAACTAAATAGTCAATTAGATTTGCGCAACTGGCATAAAGCCCAACCGCTCTCTCTCCCCAGACCGGATACAGCAATAGCTGGTCTATTCTGCTAATCAACATAATGAAGATATTATTGACCAGTAAAATCCAGGAGCTCTGGATAATCCCTCTAACCTCTGAATATCCAAAATGAAAGTCCGGTCTATACTCTTTTTTCTCTAAGCTGAGCAAAGAAAAAAAACCTAATTGAACCAGACGATAAGCCAGGTAAATCCAGAAAAAGGCGCTCAAGCCCAGCTGAATTAAAATCGTCCCTGCTCGGCCCAATTGATAAAGCAAGTTGCTGACCCCATCTGCTAATACGGGACGGAACAGCCGAAGCTCTATCTGATGTGGCACCTGAAAAACATAGCTGGCATTGCCCAAAAGTCCTAACAAAACAATTGCTAAATAAAAGATGATTTGTCTTGGATAGCCCAGAAGATAGGTAATGCTCACACCCATTATCCAGCCTAACAAAGCCAATCCCAGCTTAAGCGTAATCCCCGCGCCTATATATTTTCTCATTCTTTCTGGAAAAATTACCGCTTCTCTGGCGACCACCTGCTCAATCATTGGCGGGGTTATCACATTGAGAAAAGTGAACCAGGCAAATACCAGACTATAAATCCCGAATTGCTCCGCTCCTAAATACCGAATCAGCCAGATGCTCACCAGCAAGCCAACCACCGCGCACCCCATCCGCTGACTTAAAACTACTAAGTTATTGACCACAATTTTACGAGCCAGGCTCATTGCTCAGCCTCGCTCTTAATCTGGGTAAGCAGATTTTTTGCTCCGGGGTCATTGTATTCTCGCTCCAATTTTTCCAAAATTTTTATTGCCTCTGGTTTCTCTCCTTTAGCCAATTTTATCCGGACCAGCTCCCAGAGTGGAAGCCGATGGTCGCCCATCACTAAAAGCGCGTTTTGAGCATAATCTTCTGCTTGAGTTAGCTTGCCCTGGCCACGATAGATTTGCGCTAATCTGGCTAAAAATTCTAATTTATGCGGATAAAGCTCCAGCGCTTTTAGATACTCAGCTTCCGCCTGATTCAGCTTGCCCCGGCTAAGATAAAAATCTGCCAGTTCCCGATGCCAGAAAGCAAACCTCGGATTAAGCTGAATCGCCTTCTGATAATATGCTATGGTTTTACTATCATCATCTTTTCTCGGGGCATTAACTCTTGCAAGAAGCCCTAACGCATAATCATCCATAGGAATAATCTTCAAAGCCTTATTGGCATAAAATTCCGCCAATTCCCTTTTTCCTTGATAGAAATATGCGCCGGCCTTTTTCACCATCCAGTTTTCAAAAAAAAGCCAGCTCCCGGCCAGCCATAAAAGAAAAATTAAAAAGCCAAGCAGAATCAAACTCGCGCGAGATAGTTTTGGGCTTGACCCAAGTTCGGTTTTCAGCGCCGCTCCGGCTAACAGGACAAAAAATATGCTTGCCAGCTCTGGCACATAAAGCCCAAAGTCCCAGAGCCAATGAGACCATAACACTAAAGCGCCACACCAGATGCCAATAAAAGTATCATCCCCTCGCGCTTGATTTTTCCTCAATGCCCAAAACAGATAAAAAATCAGAAGCACAAGTCCGGTTCCTGCAATCGGTCCCGCTTCGGCGAGAACCTGAATAAAATTATTATGCACATATCGGATTTCGTTTCCCATTGCCGGGCGATATTTAGGATAAGCAATCCAAAAATTTCCTGCCCCCACTCCAAACCAAGGCTTTTCCAAATAAACCTCCAAACCTGCGCGAAAATTCTCAATCCGAAGATAAATGGGATTATGCTCCTTCTTAAAAAAAATTGCCCGGCGCTGATAAATAAATATGGAAAAAATTATTCCTGCAAAAAGCATAATTACAATCCCAATAGAAAGCAATTTTTTCAAAGAAAAGTTTTTGCCCCATTTTAGAAGCATTAGCGCAAAAAGCCCTACTAAAAAGGCTAAAAACCCTCCTAATGATTTGGTCAGAACCATAGAAATTAAAAATAGTATCGCTAAAATAGCATTTAGGGCTAATTTTAAAGATAAGGTCAGGTTTTTTTCCTCACCATTCCATTTGAACAAAGCAAGCATCAGGATTAAGCCGGTTCCAGAAAGGCAGGAGAAGAAATCCGGAGAGAAGGTGAGCCCAAATATCCTTTTTAGCTGGATTTGCTCAAAAAGCCCCAGTTCAGCTGTTCCGCTTATGGCAACAGCATTTTCCAGCCCGCCCAGATATTGACGAATCCCCATTAAGATATGAACCAGCATCGCAATTATTATGGTCAACAATAAAGGTCTCAATTCTGCTTTTGAAAAAATCTCTACGGCAGAAATGAAAATGAAAAAATAGCTGACAAAAATCACCAGCTCCCGAGCGCTCAATAAAGGATGAATTCCCATCGGCATAGAAATCAGAAGCCCGCCCAGGAACAATCCCCAGCTGATTTGAAGAATCCGTGGCAGATGAAAATTTGAGCCTTTTAAGACCAATGTGGATAGATAAAGTCCACTAAACCAGAATAAAAATAAATAATTTGACCAGTAATAAATCCGTCCAGAAATAATGACCCGAAGCAGTAATCCTCCGAGAAAAAGTAATTTTAAGACCTTCTCTGCGTTTGAAGGGGAAATGATTTTCACCTCAGTTATACAAAATCTCTTCTCTCCAGAATGATGCTCGCCAGCGCCAGGAAAAATCCCGCAGTAATAATCGCAATCCCCAGTCTAATGCCGAAATCGGTCGGCGACATCGCTATTCCATAGGTCGCAGAATCCAGCCAGCTATAATTAGAAAGATTGGGAATAAGATAATAAATCACCGTGGTCGCATATTTATATAACACTTTTTTGCTTTGCTCTCCAAAGGTTTTTCCCTCATCGGTCAGATGTCCGAGCACAAACAAAGAAAGGGTAAAAATCGCGGAGAGGGTAACAGTGGAGAAGCTGGAAAAAAAGAGCGCAATGGACACCACGATTAACAGCTTGAAAAAAATTAAAATAATCGCCTGGGCCTGCGCCCAGCTAAAATTCATCCCTAAAATATGTATCACCACTAAATATACCACCACCATAATTGAAATGTTCACTAAAATCGTGATAACCAATCCTAAATACTTGCCTAAAAGAAAAGCACTGCGAGAGACCGGCTTGGCTAAAACCGTATAAATAGTTCTTTTTTCTATTTCTTTGCTGACCAGGGAAATCCCTAAAAATATCGCCATCAAGCTACCAAAAATAGAGATACTGCTCAAGCCCACATCCACGGTAATTCTCTGCCACTCCCCGGTAGAAAGCTGAACCATAAACACGGAAAGCGCTATCATTATTAAAGCAAAAACTAACAAATTATAAAGGATTCGGTCCCGGATATTTTCCCGAAAGGAATTAGTCGCAATTACCCAGACTTTCCTCATTCTACCTTACCTCCAGACACGGTTTTTAAGAAAAACTCCTCCAAACTGGCTCTCCGAGTAGAGTATTCAATAACCTTTCCTCCTTGCTCCAGAATAGACCTGAGGAGCCTCTCTGCCTTCTCCTCATCATCACTCTGAATTAAAGCCTGATTCCCCTGCCAGGAAACCGATGCTCCAATGCTTTTAGCTATCCCCTCCAGCCCGGCTCGCAATTGCTCTTTTTTAATTTCTGCCTGTATTTCCCATTGATTGATGGTGGAGCGAGACAGCTCCTCTATGGAGCCGAGCTTGAGCAATCTCCCTTGATGAATAATTCCCACCCGGTCGCAGATTATCTCCACATCGCTCAAGATATGGGTGTTGAAAAAAATGGTCTTGCCCTCAGATTTTAATTGCACAATCAAATCCCGCATCTCTTTCCTGCCGATTGGATCCAAACCGCTCATTGGCTCGTCTAAAATCACCAGCTCCGGATTATGAATCAATGCCTGGGCCAAGCCAATCCGCTGAAGCATCCCTTTGGAGAACTTGCGAAGCGGAAGTCTCCGAGCACCTTCCAGCCGAACCAGGTTAAGCAAATAATCTATTCGCTTCTTTTTTTCCGCTTCGGTTAGCGGGAAAAATTTAGCGCAAAAATTTAAAAATTCTTCCCCAGATAGATATTCATAAAAAATCGGTTGCTCAGGCAGAAAGCCAATCCGAGCCAAAACTTCTATATCCCCGGCGGGTTTGCCCAAAATAAAAGCCCTTCCTGAAGTCGGCTTAATCAGCCCCACCAGAATTTTTATGGTGGTGGTCTTACCCGCGCCATTGGGACCCAGAAAGCCAAACACCTCTCCTTTCTCAACCGTAAGCGTCAAATCCTTGAGCGCTTGGACCTTTTGTAGCCAGAAACCCACTTTAAAAATTTTACTCAATTGTTCAGTTCTTATCATTGGTTTCACCACCCCTTTGGTCTATATACTCCAGTATAATACTCTTTTGTGCTTTTGGCTTGATGAGTCTTTTGGTCTAAATAATAAATTCCTCCCATTGGGTCAAGAGGCAAAGAGTTCAATAACCCAGCTTTGACCAATTCCTCCAAATCCGAAGGATAGCTTCCGAACCGCGCCTTAAATTCCTCAATCAATAGATTTAATTGGTCTAAATGCTTCCGCTGGGTTACCCCCTTTACCATCTCTTCCGCAGAGCTCTTCCAGGCTTTGATTTTTGGGTCATTGATAATCTCCTCTAAAAAAGAAATGCTCAAATCCGGATTACCCCCCTCTGCTCTAATCCGCGCCGCAAAAATTGCATAAGGAACATAGCCACCTAATTTTGCGGCTAAATCCAGGTTCTCTGCTGCCTTTTCATACTCATTCATAAAATAATAATAAACAAAGCCCAAAAGATAGGGGGGTTCCCAGCTATCAGGAAGATTTTTTCTGCCTTTTTCTAACAGCCGGACATTTTCTTCCGGAGTAATCTGGTCCGTAATCATCACCACTGCTGGATAGTAATATGCCTCCAAAAATTTAGGGTCAAGCTCGGTTATAAAATCCGCATATCTCCAAAGCTGAAAAGGTTTAATTTGATAGTTCAGACAGTTGCCCAAATACTGGATGGCTTTGAACCAGTAAAAATCCGCAGTCAGGGTATGATGTTTGAGGCTCGCGGATTTGACTAAACTCGGTTTGGGAAATGATACCGGCCGATCCGGGTCCATCAAAGCCACTCGGCTCGCCCTTTCTAAATAATGCTGAATTAAAATCATACTCGCATAACAAATAATCGCGACCAAAGCCAAACTGAGTTTTAAGCCCGATTTTCTCATAATGGCTTCTCCATTAAAAACTCTGGCACCAAGACCACTTTTAGCTCCACAGGCTTTTCAATACTTGAATGAAATAGCCAGCGGTTGATTTCTTTAGCCAGTTTTTCCGCTAACTCAAATTCCACATAAAGTTTGACCACCTCTAACTCAGAAAAGTTCACCGCCTGGATAATCGCCTGGGAAAATTCTCTCATCCCAAATTCTCTCCGATAAAGGTCCCCGATGCCCAGCGCGCATTCCTTCACCAAAGCGCCTTTCAGCTTATCGCAGGCTCGCCTCATCCATTGAAAAACTTTTTCCAGATTCAACTCCTGGCTTTGACCCGCTGGTATCAAAAACAATTCCGGGGCTATCCTCCGCGCAGAATTGATTAAAAGCCAATCCTCATTCCTCTCCAAAAGCTCTTCTAAAAGCAGTCCGCTAATCAATCCCCCTAATCGGAAATCTATTCTTCCAGCCACTCCTCTAAGCGGTATCTGGTCTAAAAAAATGGGCAAAGCCAGGGTCTCGCTAAATGACCAATCCGGGGGATAAGCGCAGGTGACCATCTTCATATCCTCTCCCTCTTGTGGATTTTTTGCTCCTTGGTCAATTTTTTTAAAATCTGGTCCAAAATCCCATTGATAAAAGCTCCGGACTCACTACTGCCATATTTTTTGCCCAATTCTATCGCCTCATCTATGGTCACCTTGCAGGGAATATCCTCCATCTCCATCAATTCCCAAACCGCCATCCTAAGGATATTTCTATCTACCCGGCTCATCCGAGATAACTTCCAGTGTTCTGAATGCTCCTCTATCAGATGATTGATTTCTTGCTCCCGCTGGCAAACCCCCTCTACCAGATGATGAGCAAAAGCTATTGCCTCCTCCTCTGCCTTTTGCTCCTGCCAGAAAAGCTCCAGCGCCTCTTTTGAATTTTTACTATAAAAATCCACCTGATAAAGAGCTTGAAGCGCAAGCTCCCGCGCCTTGCGTCTTTTGCCCATTTTAGCTAAAGCTCTAACAACTTTTTGACCTTCATTTAAATCTGCTTGAACACCTGAGCCAGTTCCACCGCACTCATCGCGGCATCAAATCCTTTGTTCCCGCTTTTAGTCCCTGCCCGTTCTATCGCCTGCTCAATGGTATCCGCAGTGATTACCCCATAAGTGATTGCCACCCCGGTCTCTAATGCGACCTGAGCGATTCCTTTGGTCACCTCCGCACTCAAGTATTCAAAATGAGGGGTTGCGCCCCGAATCAATGCGCCTAAACAAATTATCGCATCGTATTTCCCGGTCTTTGCCAGTTTGAGCGCGGTCTGGGGAAGCTCAAATGAGCCCGGCACCCGCACAATAGATATATCATCCTGATTCGCTCCCAACCGATTTAATGCGTCTAAACAGCCATCTAATAGCCGACCGGTAATCATCTCATTAAACCGGCTCACCACTACCACAAATTTTAATCCCTTTGCCTCTAACTTTCCTTTTATTTCCTTCACCGCCCCCTCCTCGCTAATCCTTAAGGTTCAGAGTTAATAAATGACCTAACTTCTCCTTCTTGGTCTTAAGATACCGCAGATTTTTATCATTGGGAGTAATTTCCAGAGCAACCCGCTCCGTGCTCTCCAAGCCAAATCCCTCCAGAGCTACTATCTTCTTGGGATTATTAGTAAGCTCCCTCATTTTTCTCACTCCCAGGTCTATCAAAATCTGAGCCCCGATTCCATAATCCCGCAAATCCGGCTTAAAGCCCAATGCTAAATTAGCCTCAACCGTGTCCAAGCCCTGGTCCTGGAGCATATAGGCCTTTAATTTATTCAATAGCCCAATTCCCCGTCCCTCCTGGCGAAGATAAACTAACACCCCTTTGCCTTCTTTTGAAATCATCTCCATTGCTTTATGGAGCTGGGGACCGCAGTCACAGCGAAGCGAACCGAAAATATCTCCGGTCAGGCATTCCGAGTGCATCCGAACCAAAACATTATCCTCTGCTTTTATCTCTCCTTTCACCCAAGCCAAATGCACCTCCGGATTAACATCATTTTTATAAGCAATCACCCTCCATTCTCCCCATTCCTCAGTAGGGACAGAGGTCTCCGCAATCCGATGAACCAACCGCTCGGTCTTTATTCTATATTTAATCAAATCCGCAATGGTCACAATCCAGAGGTCGTGCTGCTCGGCAAATTTAATTAAATCCGGCATCCGAGCCATCGTGCCATCATCCTTCATCACCTCGCAAATCACCCCTGCTGGCTTTAGTCCCGCTAACTTGCATAAATCCACTGAGCCCTCGGTCTGTCCAGCTCTCACCAATACTCCGCCATTCTTTGCCCGAATCGGAAAGATATGTCCCGGCTGAACCAAGTCCTCTGGCTGGGTATCATCCCCAATTGCGACCTGAATAGTCCGGGCTCGGTCATACGCGCTGATTCCAGTGGTCACTCCTTCTCTCGCCTCTATGGACACGCAGAACGCAGTGCCAAATCTACTGCGATTTTCATTGACCATCAGGGGCAGTTTAAGGTAATCACATCTCTCCTCGCTCAAGCTCAGACAAATCAAGCCCCGACCATATTTAGCCATAAAATTGATTGTCTCAGGGTTCACCCTTTCCGCAGGAATCATCAGGTCCCCTTCATTCTCCCTATCCTCGTCATCCACCAGGATTATCATCTTTCCTTGTCGGACCAATTCTATCGCTGGCTCTATCCCGATTATCCGAGTCTTTTGCGTGCCACTCGCCTGCTCCATTTATAAAACACCTACCTTTTAGGAACCCTAATTTTTCTCCTTAAATAAGTAGTCCGAATATGTATCGCATTATATTTTATTATCTCCCACCAATTCAGCCGATGAACTCTCCCATAATCCAGTCCAAAACTGACTAAAAATAGTATATCAAATAATGGGTTTTTCGGCAACCTGACCGATAAAGGGAGTAATTTTCTAATCAATTTGCTATGGAAGCCCAGGATGAATAATTTATGTAGATTCTCAAGTTTTTTAGAGTCGGCTTGCTGAAAGGGGCTGAAGGCAAAATAACTTAATGACTCAATCCTGGTAGAGTTATTTTTATCCCCAAGCCTTCCCTGCTCCTTCAACTTCTTGGTCAATTCAGTCCCCGGAAAAGGCTGAAAAAGCGAGCTGACCACAAAATCATTTCTTATCTTGCGATTAAAATCCAGAGTCGCCAATCCCTCTTTTAAGCCTTCTCCCGGATAATTAAGTATATTATAGCTCTGGCTCTTAATCCCATACCGGTGAAGCAGTCGCACCCCCTGCTCAATCTCCTCATTGCTCATCTTCCGATTTAATATCTCCTCCCGATGAGCCTCATCCGCACTCTCTAAACCATACCAGAATGAATAACAGCCCCCCTCTTTTAAAATCCTCACTTTTTCCTCATTGACCAAATCTATTCTGCCCGCACAAAAAAAAGGGATTCCAACTTCTTTTCGGTATAATGGCAAAAACCGCTCCAACCACCCCTGGTCATAAATGAATAGGTCATCATTGAATCCAATAGTCCGAGTTGGATATTTCCGGGTCACCTGTTTTATCTCCTCCAGCAGGTATTCCGGACTTTTAAACCGAAGATAAGACCCCGGATGAGGATAAAGCTCTCTTAAGCCTTTATTTGCGCAATAACTGCAGGAATAAGGACAGCCCCGGCTGGCAATAAAAAATTTTATCGGATAATTGCGAAAGTAAGGATACCGAGAAAAATATAGCTCCTTGTCTGCAAAAGGCAATTCATCCAGATTTTCAATCAAATCACCTACCGAGTTGTCGTAAATTTTTCCATCTATCTTGACCCAGAGATTTTTTATCTTGCGAAAATCTGCTTTCTCATCTAAAGCATTAGCTAAACCTAAAAGCGCATTTTCTCCCTCCCCGCGACACACTAGATCCACTTCTTTTTCTTGAGCCAATTCCGGAAAAAAGGTCGCATCTATCCCACCTAAAATTATTAAACATTGAAAACCGGATTTAATTGCCCGCGCCCAGCCCAGCGCCTCCTCCCGCTCCATTGACGCAACCGGAAAGCCAACCAGGTCCGGAGAAAATTCTTCAATCCTGGCCAAAGGCTTCTTTTCAAAATAAGGCACTAATAACTCTACTTTATGACCAAGTCTCTTTAAACTGGCAGATAAACTTTCCAAGCCGTGAAGCTCATACTCGTTCAACTGAATAAAAAGCAGTTTCGCCATCTTCTATATCACTAACCGCTCAATAACCCTCTTCTTTTAATTTCTCCGGAGAAAGCCCACTCTCCTTTTTCAAAAATCGCTCCACATATTTGCCGATGATATCCGCCTCTAAATTCACCTCTTCTCCTACTCTTTTTTCGCCCAGGCTGGTCCGGGTTAAAGTCTCTGGAATCAGCATCACTTTAAAATTAGCCCCTGAAACCTGATTCACCGTCAGGCTAATCCCATCAACCGCAATAGACCCTTTCTCAATTAAATATCTTTCCACCTCTCGCGGAGAGCTAATCTCCATCTCCCAGAATTCTCCCTTTTTTACCACCTGTCTAATCAAGCCTACCCCATCTATATGCCCAAGCGCCAAATGCCCTCCAAGCCGGTCTGAGAGCCGAAGCGCCCGCTCCAGGTTCACCTTTACCCCAACCTGCTTTTTATCAAAGCTGGTCCTTTTAAGACTCTCAGAGCTTACCTCTATCCAAAAGCCATCCTTCTGCTTAGCAGTCACGGTAAAACAAGCGCCGTCCACTGCCACTGAATCACCAACCCCTACCTCAAAATCCTCTCCTGCGTCAATCAAAAATTTCTTTCCCAAAGCCATCTTTTGAACCCGGATGATTTTTCCCACTCGTTCTATCAAACCTGTGAACATTTATACCTCCCGAAGCAATCCACTTAAAAGAAAATCTGAGCCAATCCGCTCCATCCTCGGCTCCTTTAAAGAAACCGCATCTTCAATCCTTCTCAGCTTCTCTCCCATCACCCCCGCTAACGCCCTGCCATCAATCAATAATTTGGGCGAATAAAAAAATTGGACCTCATCCACTAATCCCTGCTCTAAAAGACCACCTGCCAAACGCGCCCCTCCCTCGCAAAGCAAAACCGCTATTTTTTTCTCCCCAAGCCTTCTCAAAAGCTCCTTTAATGACACGAGCCCAGATTTATCCGCTTTGGTCTCGATCACCTCTATTCTGAGCCTCTCAAGCGCTTTTTTCTTTTTAGCATCCGCATCACCAACACAGGCAATTATTGCCCCTTGCTCTGCTTGTGTCCTTAAAACCTTTGCCCGCAAAGGTATTCTTAACCCCTCATCCACCACCAATGGTCTTGGATTCCTTTTCTTAACTCCAAACCGAACTGATAACTCCGGGTCATCCTTTAATACCGTGCCAATTCCCACCATCACCACCTGAACCTTGCTCCTCAAGCGATGAACATATCTTCTGGCCGGCTCATCTGTTATCCATTTACAATCCCCATACCGGTCCCCTAATCTCCCATCCGCAGTCATCGCCAGTTTCAAAATCACCCAAGGGCTAATAGTGGTAATGAACTTTATAAAATGCCGATTCAAAAATCTGCATTCCTTTTCTAAAATCCCATTTTTTACCTTTATCCCAGCATTCCGCAAATTCCGAAATCCTCCTCCCCTAACCAGCGGATTCGGGTCCGTCATCCCTGCAATAACCTCTTTTATCCCAGCGCCGATGATTGCCTCAGTGCAAGGCCGAGTCCGTCCATAATGACAGCAAGGCTCTAAATTGACAATCAAACTCGCTCCTCTTGCCTCCCTCCCAGCTTTTTGAATTGCATTTACCTCTGCATGCGCCTCCCCAGGACCCATAAAATATCCCTCAGCAATCACCTTCCCATTCTTAACTAAAATCGCGCCCACCATCGGATAATTCTCGGTCTCTCCTTCTGCTCTCCGTGCAAGCATAAGCGCCCGACTCATCAAAAATTCATAATCCATTCTTCACTTTCCGCTTTTTGCCTTTTCTTGCTTCTGCCGGTCCAGTAAATCCTTAAGCTCGTCCATAAATTGATTGATGTCCTTAAATGACCGATAAACACTGGCAAACCGAACATAAGCGATATGGTCAAGATTATATAACTCCCGCATCACCTCCTCACCGATTACCGTGGAAGGAATTTCTTTTTCCCCGCTTTCTAAAATTTTATGCTCTATCTTATCAACCACCTTTTCCAGAGTAGTAATGCTAATCGGTCTTTTTTCGCAAGCCTTCTTTAAACCCATCAATATCTTCATCCGGTCAAATGGCTCCCTCCTCCCATCCTTCTTTATCACTAAAGGCATCACCTCTTCAACCCGCTCATAAGTGGTGAACCTCCTCCCACACTCTAAACATTCTCGCCTCCTCCTAATCACACTGCCATCCTTGCTCAAACGAGAATCTATCACCCGATTATCCAGGTCTCCACAAAAAGGGCACTTCATTTTTTCCCCTCCTTCCTAAATTTAATAACCTCTACCTTTCCCTCTTTAATCAGCCTCTTGGCTAACTCATCTGGATATCCCTCTAAATAAATAATTTTTTTTATCCCCGCATTGATGAGCATCTTTATACAAATAGAGCAGGGCATAGTGGTTGAATAAATAACCGAGCCTTTTATCTCTACCCCATGATACGCGGCCTGAATAATCGCATTCTGCTCCGCATGAAGACCCCGACAAAGCTCAGCCCTGAAACCGCTCGGAACCTTCAGCTTCTCTCGCTCACATCCCACCTCCGCACAATGCTTCATCCCACTCGGAGCGCCATTATATCCGCTGGAGAGAATTCTTTTATCCTTGACTAACACCGCGCCCACCGCTCTCCGCAAACAAGTGCTCCGCTTGCTTACTAACTGAGCAATCTCTAAAAAATACTCATCCCAATTCGGGCGAGTTGGCTTATCCTTAACTTTCAACTTACTTATAATTATAACATTGAGTCCTGCTTTTCAAACCAAGATTAAAAAAGGCGCCATCTTTTCTGACGCCTTTTTGATAAAACCCTTAATGGGGGCTCCGCTCATTGCCGATATTTGCCTGGCTTTTTAACAACCAGGGCTCGGGGTTTTAATTCGGTTTTATCTCTTCTTCTTTTTCTTGGCTTTTTTCGCGACCTTTTTCTTAGCTATCTTTTTATGAGCTTTTCCACAAGCCATTGGTCCTCTCCTTTCTTTCCTCGGTTTTTAGTTCAAGTCTAATTCCCGACAATGAGCGGAGCAGATTATTAACCCCATATAAAAAACCGGAAAAAGAGAATTTTTCCCTTCTCTCCTTCCGGTAATTTTTTTCTTTCCTTCTTTTCTTTTCACCCCGGCATCCTCTATCTTCCACCACCTACCGGGACTGCTATTTTATTTATAGCACATTTTTTCCAATTTGTCCAGAAAAAAATGCAAACCAAATCAAAATTAGATAGAACCCCCCCTAGCATCTTTAAAACTCCTCATCCGGGCCCAAATCCAAAATCTATCTCCAAAAATCAAAATCTCATTTAGCGCTGGCGGGACCGGTTATGGCTTCAAGCCCTTGCCCGGTCTTTGAATTTAGATATGGAAAATTATTCTGAATGAAAATCAGTTAATTTTA
>Ga0172364_10000188_pt1 | contig 39967 bp, 36 predicted proteins | sample LakKivSesite10cm_FD_114545 | JGI IMG/M metagenome (GOLD analysis project Ga0172364, IMG submission 114545) | Sediment microbial communities from Lake Kivu, Rwanda - Sediment site 10cm | ecosystem: Environmental > Aquatic > Freshwater > Lake > Sediment | place: Rwanda: Western Province, Lake...
GCCTTCATATATTGATTTGGAATATTTTCCGATGCGAAGCGCGATTGTGACAATCTGGGCTTCCCAAAAGACGAGTGAACTTCATAGGCTGTATCCCAAGGCATTCGAGAAAGAAGTGAGTAACAAACCCATCGCGTCGTTGTTGTTCGGTGGAGCGGCTATGAAAATTCATTGTCAGCATTCAAATGGAAAAGGAACCTTGTCACGCGCCATTAAAGATGTGGATTTTATAGTTCCTAAGGGTCAAGGATCAAGTTTCTGCAGGCTTCTTTTGAATATGGATAAAGCATTTGGAACTCAATTCAAGTATTTCAGAACTAAGGGAGATACTCTTTTCAACGCTATGAGGCAGGGTCAGAGGTACAGAATCCGAACCATTAACGGCATTACTGAAAAAGGGTTTCCGACAGTCACGGTTTTGGATCTCTTTTGTGACTCCATAGACCTGCGCCACAAAATAGAGGTCAAGGACAGTTTTGTACGCTGTAGAGAGAATTTGTATACGATTGGTTTGGGATATCTGATATTGTCCAAGTGTCAGTTCATTATGGATATTCTGAAGACAGATATTCATCTGCTTGAAGAGCAGAGTCAAGAGTTTAGAATTTTGCCCTACAATTGGTATTCTTCTGAAAAGCTAGTTCTTGGGATGGAAGAGAAAGACACGAAAGATGTCTGTGCAATTTTCCTAGATCATCCTATAGGCGCTGGAAAAGGAGAAATTGATTCGGAGAAAATTCGGAAAGTTTTGGAAAAAGACAGAAAATTGGCTTTGACCGTGACATTGAATCTTCAGAATCTGATGGACAGAACTGATCTAATGGAAAAGTGGTTGAAGAAGGGTGAAGTTGCCACAGTCGTGGACAGAATTAAAGCACTTTTGAAAGTCCTGCCTAAGGTTGACAAGAAGTGGGACAAGCCGTGGTGGAATACTGCTGTTGAAACTCCATTGGTTGGGTAGTGGCTATTCTTTCTTTATCAAGTGTTTAATGGCGTTGTAGGCTTCTTTTCTGGATATGCCTGCTCTTGACAAGGGCAGGTCGAATGTTTCTTCTTTCGAATACAATCTTATACATGTTTCATGCTGCGGCGTGATATGTATTGTCACATCTTTGTAGTCGGCCCACTTATGTTCTTCCACTGTGTTGCCCTTTGCAAGTTTGAACCCTTTGCTATTCAATGTCAAGGCTGTATGGTAGCGAGTTTTGTAGATGCGGTGACCTATTATCAAAGAAAAGGCGGCCATAAGTAAGAGAGTCAAAGGTTGAATTGCCTGGCGCAACCCTGAGAGTGAGATGACGATCAGCAGTCCTGTGCCCAGAAAGAATACTATAGTGAAGCTTTTCAAATAGCTGGGCCAGTCGAAAGCTTCGAACTTTGCCTCCGTCAGCTTGAGCTGTTTAGCAAGACCTCTTCCAAGAACATTGTCGGATGAGACTATTTCCTTTGAAGCGAGGCTGTAGGCAGTTATGCCTATTGTTTTGTCAGTTACGTTTTTAACAGTGTTTTCAAGGGCTTTGTCGAAATGTTGGGCTTGAACTAAACCTAGGAAAACCCAGTCTTCGGCGCCGAACTTGCTTTTGAAGGTTAGAACTAGTTTTCTCAGGGTTTTGGGGTCGATTTCTGGTGAAGTGTATAGGAGGAAGTGGATTTTGTATTTCGGCGTCACAAGGGCTGAGTAGATTCTTGAGAGGAAGAAGCCCCTTTCTTGTAGGCCTCCTGAGGCGTATATCGGGAAAACTGTGTCGCCTACCGGGTAGTCTCTGTGGATTTCATTGAAGTTAGCTAGCCACCTTAGGTTTCCTTTGACTAGTTGCTCTTCTACCATATTCGTAATAAATTCTAGTTCATACATGTCTGAAACACCAGTGGCTTTTATGTTTAAAAATAAAAAGAGGGAGTGTATTTAAGACTATTCTGGTGGGATGCTGATATAGAGAGTTCGCATGTCAACGCCTTTGGTTGTGTTCCTATACATGAAGCCGATGTACATCAGTATTCCGACTATGATGCATCCGAAGAAGCATATTGAGCTGACGATGTCTGCGGTTACTGCAGTGGAACTGAATATCGACCAAAGCCATGGTGATTCCTTTAGGAAGATGTACAAGCAGAAGGAAGCGCCCATTGTTGCGACGAATCCTAGAGTGACAACAAAGCCTATCGAATGTTTGACGGCCGCCCGGTCGTAGATTTCCTTTCTTTCCAGTGGAAGCAGCATGCAGGATATGCAGAATATTGTCAGGAAGAATGCGTCGAATATGTCCGTTCCGACCACTCCAGCAAATGCCAAGTAGCTGCCTGCGCCTGCTGGGAAGTTTGCCTCTGCCATGCATGCGGGAACAGTGAAAATAGCGGTTATTATTATTGCCCAGACTGGAGCGTGCCATCTTTCGCTGACGTAGGAGAATTTCTCAGGCATCATTCTGTCGAACGACATTGCAAAGAATGTTCTGGAGGCTACTAGGAGGAAGGGTGGAATGTCATTGGCAACCCACAGCACACCGCCTATCGCTATTACGTACGAAAGCCATCCCATGTCCATGCCTCTAGCAATTAGCGAAGCAATCCCAGTGCTCCATGCGCTTTGGAAGTTTGGAATGGCGACCCTAGCTGCTTTTACTGCCGCCTCAGTCGCACTTGACGGATAGCTTAGCCAAGAATAGGCTTGGAAGAAACTCCATTGGTGCCCACCGACTTCCCTGACCGCTACATTCAGCGTGGATGCTGCTGAAAGCGACACTGCCGCTAGATAGGTTACCATTATTATTAGTCCAGCTGTCAAAAGTACCATTGGAAGTTTCTTGTTTGCCTCTTTAACCTCGCCAGCGAGGAACGTGGTTGCATACCATCCCATGTAAGCCCAGAATGCGCCTGCAAGGGCGTATGAAAACGCGTCGAAGAAGCCCCAAACTTTCGTTGTCATTCCACTGTTTATGGCGGCATTCATGAATGTCTCTGGTGATGCGCCCGTAGCGTCTTGTATTCCTGTTGCGACAACACTTGGGTTCAGTGCACCTGCTATCCACATGGCAAAGAAGATTATCGTGATTACGGCTGGTATGTAGAACACTATTTCCATGAGTCTGCCGTAGAGTTTTGTTCCCAGCAGAGCAAGGATTGCAAAAATCCAGACTATCACTAGGCCGCCTAAGAAAAGCGTAGCTGCGTCAAAAGACACTACTGTTGGTGCCAGTGCAATTCCGAAGAATATCGAGATTCCCTCGAAGACAGCGACTCCGATCAGCCCGTAGGAGAATGCTTCGGCGAGGAACATTAGCCAGCCTGACATGTAGCCTACTGATGGATGAATTACTCTTGAGATTGTGACGTAGCCGCCGCCGGATCTTGGCATGGCTGCTGCAACATAGCCTGCCGCGTAGCCTGTGATAAGCACAATGAAGCCGCAGACTAGGAAGGCCCAGAAAATCGCTGGAAGTCCAAGCGGCATCATGTCTGTTGGCATTGGTCTCGGTCCAGTGAATTGGAAGGCTCGTTTCTGCCAGCCTAAGCCGATGACATGGCTGAGGATTATGATGACACCTAAAGTGAAGCCGATTTCTCTCACAAGTCCTGTTGCTTCTCTTGCAAAAAGTCCAGGTTTACTTGAGGTCATTTCTCTTATGACACCCAATCTCACATGTTTTGAAGCTGAAAGCATTTAAAACTTTTCATTGCAACGCACATCTTAAATAATCCGTTAACATAGAAATTGGTAAAAATAACGAGGAACTTTAGTTGAGCTTCCTGTTTGGCAAGAAGAAAGAGGACACAACGAAGATAATCTTTGCTACTGACATGCACGGGTCTGAAGGGACTTGGCGGAAATTTCTGAACGTTTCAGCAATGCTGAAAGCCAGCATTGCCATTTGCGGCGGAGACTTGACCGGAAAGATGATTGTTCCGGTTGTCGAGGGAAAAGATGGAAAATACACCTACTATCTGATGGGCAAAACTCATAACATTGACTCAGGCGGGTTGGATAAAGCTTTCAAGGACGTTCGCGGAATAGGTTACTATCCACACCTAACCAATGAAAGCGAATATAAAGAGATGACTGAAAACCCCCAGAAAGTGGACGAAGTTTTCCACAATGTAATGACCTCAACGCTAGAGCGTTGGTTTGACCTGATTCCAGAAAAAGTCCCAAGCGAAACGAGAGTTGTCGTTTGTCCAGGAAATGATGATCGCACTTTAGTGGATGAGATGATTGAAAGCCACAAGGACGTTATCAACGGAGAGGGCAAGGTGATAGACATTGATGGTTCACACGAGATGGTGAGCTGCGGTTGGGTCAACCCGAGCCCTTGGAAAACAGCCCGTGAAGAGGAAGAGGATAAGCTTGAAAAGAGGCTTGAAAGGTACATTTCTCAGCTGAAGAATGTGAAATCGGCGATATTCAATTTTCATGCTCCACCATATCAGACAAAGCTTGATGAGGCGCCGCTTCTTGATGAAGAATTAAATCCGATTATCCAAGGTGGAAGTGTCGTTATGGTTCCTGTTGGCTCTAAAGCGGTTCGGAAAATGATAGAGAAATATCAGCCCTTCCTGGGACTGCATGGTCACATACATGAGGCTTCAGGTTCAATGAAGATTGGCAGGACACATTGCGTTAATCCTGGAAGCGAATACGCTGAGGGAATTATTAGGGCGTTCTTGATAGAGTTTAAAGGTGACAAGCTGATCAGGCTTCAAAGAATAGAAGGTTGAAAGGTAAGAAGATAATGAGTTGGATGACGGATAGGGAAATCAGAAGAGAATTGCCCTCAGAATGGAACGGTGTGGTTCCAACTGAAGTTTTCATTCAAGAGGCAGAAAAAATAGCTGACCAAGCAAAGGGCAAGGGTATACCTTTAAGAATCTTAGGCGGCTTGGGAATAGCGATACGTTGCCGAGACTGCAGGGATTTTGCTGTAAAATTGGGAAGAGTAGGAACAGGTGTTGTGAAGAGTCAAGAATACAGTGACATAGACTTCATGTCTTACAGTAAGCGTAGGGAAGAAGTGAAATCATTCTTTGGAGAAATGGGCTATGCAAAACGCAGAGCAACATTGTCATCAGCTGCTTCTGAGAGGCAAATATATTATCATCCGAAAGGCTGGTTCTATGTGGATGTTTTCTTCGACAAGTTGCTTGTGGCAAACCATCCTATAGACTTCAAGGGAAGGCTAGAGCTGGATTATCCCACGATTACTGTTACTGACTTCCTTCTTGAGAAAATACAGATCTGGGAGGCGTTCAGCGCAAAGGATCTCAAGGATTGTTTGTTGCTACTTAAGGCTCACAATGTCAAAGAGAAAGAGGCGAAAGAAGGCATAGATGCAAGTTACATAGCGAATTTACTTTCAGGAGACTGGGGCTTTTGGTACACAGGCACAACTAACCTTAAGAAAATCCATAGATTCATCTCTGAACTTGATAAGTTGGGTCAGGAAGCTGGAGTTGATCCTCAAGAGATTTTGAAGACGGACAGAGAAGAGATAGCTGGAAAGATAGAGACACTTTTAAGAGTGATAGATGCTGCGCCGAAGTCTTTTGGGTGGAAGATGAGGGCGAAAGTTGGCACTAAGAAAAAGTGGTTTAACCCTGTTGAAAGGCCTGAGACTGTTGGCGGCTTCGGAATTTGGGAAGCATTGAGCGAAGGGGTTCAGGAGAAGTAGGAAGCTGACCCGCTTCTGTTGCGGTTTTTACGCAAATCAACATGGTAGTACCGCATAACCGTTAAGACAAGGTATATGTGACATGCAAGATCATGCGCTATTGGATGAAGTCGGGGCAGACTATTTCACAAACGGCAATACTCAGCGATTGAATTATGCCGCTGTGTTGACCGCAAAAACTTGCGGTCGCTTGCGTACTCATTTAGATTCAGGTATGACTACTAGCTACCAAATACTGACGATGCGAAATTCACATTATTACAGATAAGCTAGCAGTATCTGAATGACGATAGATTTTAATCTTCCATGATTGTTTAGGCGTAAGGGTGCTTTAGGTTTGAGTGTTGCGGTTGAAGCGGCATCCGTGGTTAAAGTGTTCGGTAACATTCGTGCCTTGGATGGTTTAGATTTTAGTGTTCATGCTGGGGAGATTTTTGGACTTATCGGTCCTAATGGCGCTGGCAAGACAACAGCGTTGCGTATCATCTCCACTTTGCTCTTGCCTACTTCTGGTAGTTTGAAGGTTTTCGGGTTGGATGTTGTCCAGAGTGCGGCTGAAGTCCGCGAGGTCATAACGTATCTTCCAGAGGAGGCTGGGCCTTACCCGAATCTTTCTGGGTGGGAATATTTGGAGTTCATGGCCAAATTTACGACTAAGAACAAGGACGAGCTTGGCAGAATAGTGAAAGAGGCGGCGGAAATATGCGGCCTAGGCGAACGTCTAAAGGATAGGGCTAAGACTTACAGTAAGGGAATGAAACGTCGTCTTCTTGTTGCAAGGGCGCTCATGACTAAGCCCAAACTTGCCGTCTTGGATGAGCCTACAAGCGGATTGGACGTTTTGCATTCTTATCACGTTAGAGAAATAATCAAACGGTACGTTCGAGAACGCGGTGTCACAGTGGTGCTTTCAAGTCACAACATGCTTGAAGTTGAGCACCTATGTGAACGAGTTGTCTTGCTTAACAAGGGCAAGATTGTAGCTGAAGGAAAGCCGCAGCAGTTGAAAGAAAAATTTGGAAGCGCGAACTTGGAAGAGGTTTTTGCGAAGGTGGTTGGGTTTGCTTAAGGGTTTTGGAAATTTTTTGTTGAAAGAGCTTAAAGAACTTATGAGAGACCCCAAGATACTGTTGGGAATGATTATTATCCCGGTGATAATGTTTCCAGTGCTTGGTGCCGTCATCAATTTTTCGATGCAGTCAGCACAGGAAAGTGCTGCTAAAACTGTCGTGCTTATTCTGAATCATGATACTGGAGGGAATTCTACAGAGTTCATCGTTTACCTTAATTCTTCTGTGAGAGCTTTGGAGGTTAATGTTTCAACGATAGATGATGCTGTCCCCTTGTTGTCCACATACAATGCTAGTGAGATAGTTGAGATCCCTGCTAATTTCAGTCAAAATGTTGCGGCAAAAAAAGCAGTTTATGTGAAATTCTACAGCGTTTATTCTGGTGCTGGGATACTTGAAGGCATCGGTTCTTCACTCGTTGACAGTTTGGTGCAGCAGTTCAACAGGAACGTGGCTCCAGATGTTGTGCTTCCTGAAAAGTCTGTGATCATTAAAGGAAAGGTTCTTGAAGGTGTTGACCCACGCGTGCTTTCAACTTTGATGCTGTCGCAGGCAATTGCTATGCCGATCACCATGCTGATTTTGCTTACGTATTCGATGCAGATAGCAGCTACTTCTGTAGCTATGGAAAAGGAAGAGAAAACGTTGGAGACAGTGCTAACTTTACCAATGGATCGGTTTTCCATTCTTATGGGGAAACTGTCAGGTTCAACTATCATTGCAGGTGTTAGCGCGGCGGCCTACATGTTTGGGCTAAACTATTACCTTGGATCTTTCACAGGGCTGACCTCTGCTGGTGCGTCTTTAGATTTGGTTGCCCTAGGACTTGTCCCTTCACTTTTCGGTTACTTGCTTTTAGGTGTCTCGCTTTTCGTCGCTTTGCTTTCAGCCTTAGCATTGGCGGTAATTATGTCGGCTTTTGCAGAAAACGTGCGAAGCGCGCAATCCCTTGTCAGCTACCTTTATCCATTATTTTTTGTTCCATCATTTGCCTTGATGTATTTGGACATCAACGTTTTACCGTTCTGGTTAAGGATTGTTCTTTATGCAATTCCCTATAGTCATCCGATAATAGCTTCGAAAGCCGTTGTGATGGGTGACTATTTGACTGTTGTTCTAGGCATTGCTTACGTTGCTGCTTTTACACTTGTCATAATGTATCTTGCGTCACGACTGTTTGCAACAGAGAAAATCCTCACGGCAAAACTGAAGTTGAGAGGGTTAAGAAAACGTGAAAAACCGCTTGCAGAATAGCTTCAGTAAAGCTTTTCCACTAGGAACTTGAAACTTGTCTACAGTGCTTGAAATTGGGAATTCTGCAGATTGAAGTTTATCCCGTCACTTTAAGCTACAAGGAGCCTTTTCGAATTGCTCCCGGAGCAACCACCGAAACTCATAATGTAATCGTAAAGGTAGCTACTGATTACGATGTAGTCGGCTGGGGTGAATCATCGCCGTCAAAAAGAGTAACGGGCGAAACTTGGGAGACAGTTATCAAAGCTTTTGACAAGATTGCGCCGAAACTTGTCGGTATGTGCCCGCTGAGAATTGAGCAAAATGTTGAGGCAATGGATTCAATTGTCAAGGGAAATCCAGCTGCAAAAGCGGCTGTCGACATGGCTTTACATGACGTGCTAGGGAAAACGGCTGGCAAGCCTCTCTTCATGTTGATGGGTGGTTACCGCACAAAGGTTTTGACAGACATAACGTTGGGCATAAAATCTTCAAAGGAGATGGCTAGGGATGCTGTTGAGGCCGTTAGGAAAGGGTTTAGGGCCCTAAAAGTAAAAGTTGGAATTGATCCTGCTGAAGATGTTGAACGGGTAAGAATGATTCGCGAAGCAGTTGGCGGTGACATACAAATAAGGGTTGATGCAAACCAAGGCTGGACACCCCGCCAAGCCATAGACGTCCTTAACAAAATAGAGAAGTTTAACATTCAATTTGCTGAGCAGCCTGTTCCTGCGGATAATATCGAAGGGTTGTTGGAGGTTAAGAAAAACTCGCCTGTGCCGATTATGGCTGACGAAAGTGTGCATTCACCTGAGGATGCTTTACGCTTGATACGGGCGGAGGCTGTGGCCTTCATAAATATTAAGTTGATGAAGTGTGGCGGGATTTTGAAGGGAAGAAAAATTGCTGAGGTGGCAGAGGCTGCTGGTGTGCCTTGCATGATTGGATGCATGAGCGAATCAGAACTGGGCATAGCCGCCGGCGTCCATCTAGCTGCTGCTGTGAGAAACATTCAATACGCGGATCTGGATTCGGACCTTTTGCTGAAGGATCGAGTTGTTAAGAAAGGCGGTTGTCAAGTCAAAAATTCCTTTAGAACAATGTCAAAAGAGTTGGGGCTAGGCGTAAAAGAAATAGACCAGAAGCTTTTAGGAAGTCCATTGAGGATCTATAAGTGATTTGAAGGGGTGTGATGTTTGGTTTCTCTTAGGGCATTGGCACCTTCTTTGACTAGGATTACTGTTGCTGCGGCTGTTGGGGCGGCTTTGCACATCGGACAGGGCGACCAAGACTTGATAGATGCGAAGGCTGTGGAGTTTTCAAGGGCGGTGCTAGCTCAAACAGACCTGGAGGCTGAAGTGATTGCCTGCGAAGGACCTAAGGATAACGCGCCTGCTTTCATCCGCAGGGAGAGGGTTGGAACCGGTAGGGGTCCGAAGGTCGAGTTTGTCATAGACCCTGTTGACGGCACAACTGCTGCTTCCAAAGGTAGAAAGGATGCTATTTCTGCTCTTGCATGTGCACCTGCTGGCTGTTTTCAGGTGCTTCCGGATGATGGATACTATTTTAAAGTGGCAACTGATCAGCATTCGGTCGGCAAGATTTCCTTGGACATGTCAATTGAAGAGATTGTACGCACGGTTGCTCGGGAAAAGGGCTTGCATCTTGAAAACTTCACCGTCATAATGTTGGAGCGTGATAGACACATGGAGATTCTGAAAATGCTCAGAAAACTGGGTGTGAGAATTATCCTAATTCCCGACGGTGACATCGCAGCCGCAGTTGTCACTTGCAGACCAGGCTCAGGCGTTGATCTGCTCGTAGGCGCGGGCGCAGGGCCAGAAGCAACTATTGCAGCAACTGCCATGAAATGCTTGGGCGGTACTATGCTTGTCAAGGTTTGGAAAGATAAAAAAGACGACCCGAGAAGGATGGACAGGCTGAGAACGGAAGGAGTCGATGTGGACAAGACTTACTGTGAAAACGAGTTGGCCAAAGGCAACGAGCTTGTCTTTGCAGCCTCTGGCGTGACAAAGGGCGAACTTCTGGACGGTGTTCGGTTCGTTCCAGATGGGGCCATAGTGAACTCGCTCTGCATGAGGCTGCCGAGCGGAACCGTTGAGAGGTCAGAGACTACTTTGCGGTTTAAAGGGCATCCCGTTTACAAGAAGTTCTTGGCCTAGAAGACATTGTATAGAGGACCAGAGCCGAGGAGCATTGTGTGACAGAGCAAATTAGCTTCGAAATGCCGTTGATTAAGCGTGGATGGGTATGACAGAAACCGTGACCACGCTGCCTTGCGGATGCAAATACCAAGATAACGGATACATGATTGTAAGAATCCATGAATGTCCTTATCACAAGCGAAAGCGCGCAAGAAAACGGCCATACCGGCCCAAGGCTGAGTGTGTGAGACTCTAAACTGGGAATTGTCTTCCAAACCTTGCCTTGCAAGGGTTCTTCAGGGACTATGCTAAACAAATAGACTTTGTTGCAGAAAGAGTGCATGGAAGGATTTGGTAGGTTATCCTCGTTTCTTCATGTTTCATGATTTTAAGCGTGTCTCTTTAATCGTGCTGAAGGAGTTTGGGCTTGCTCTTGAATGATTTTGCGAGGACAAGCGCTATTAATGTTGTTACAAAGAGCATTGCGATTGGGTATTGAAATTCCGGTATCGGGTTAGCGTCCCCTTGAATTGTGCCTGAGATTTTGCCAGACTGTGCTGGTGGGACTGGCGATAATTGAAAATCAATGTTTGCAGTCGTTTGATACAGTGTCACACTTACGTCACTTCTGTCTTGCTGCTGGTATCCTGGTGCGGAGGCAGTCACAGAATAGGTGCCTGCATCTAGACCGCTTGAGATTATGTAATTGCCGTTGCTGTCGGTGTCGGCTTCTCCGCTCCCGCTGGATCCCGAAGCGGTAACGTGAGCACCAGCTATGGGCTTGCTGCTGCTGGCATCGGTAACCTTGCCAGTAATTATTCCTGATGGTGGTGGAGGAGAAACAGTCAGTTGAAGGTTAACGTTGGAGGTTTCTGCGCCCGCTGTAACGATTGCGGTGGTCTGATTCATGCTCGGAATCATTCCTCCTCCATAATATATGGCCATAACTTCGTATGTTGCCGTTCCTAAGCCAGATGAAATCCTGTAATGACCCGTTGCGTTGGTCTCAGTAAACCCATAGTACTGCTCGGCGCCTGCCATTGCCGTGATGGTAACATTCGCCAAGGGCGTGCCATCCGGAGTTGTGACCCTTCCAGAGAGGATTCCGGACGGGTCGAGAGCAAGATTGACTCCAGTTGTCTGAACTCCTACTGTAACCGTAGCTGTTGCCGACTTCATGCTGTACCCTTCCGGCATCAAGGCACTAACGTTGTAGGTTCCAGTTGCAAGGTTCGTGAATATGTTATAATTCCCATTTGAATCCGTGGACCCATACCATCCAAACGATCCGCTGGCAGCAAAAGCGTAAACTGCAATGTTTGATAGCGGTAATCCAGAAACAGCATCCGTGACTTTCCCGGAGATTCCTCCTGAAAGACTCAAGTAAAGGTTTATGCCCGTGGTTTCACTTCCAACCGTGACTTGCACGTTTTCGACCTGGGCGTTTAGATATCCTTCTCTTATGACGCTTACCGTATAAGTTCCTGTTGGTATCCCCTTATCGATGGTGTACTGCCCCGATGGGCTCGTCGTAGCGTACCCTGAGCCTGCTGTGCCCGAAGCTACGACCACTGCATTGGCAATTGGCACCCCGGTAGCAGCATAAACAATTCCTGAAAATCTTGGTGAAATTGAAATTCCAACTGCGGAAATCTGAACCACAGAGGCGAATAGAATCGCGAAAATCATTACCTCAACCGCAAGTTTGTGTTTAGACAATTTACTCCTCCACCAAATCCATATTTGCATGTGAGTGAATATTAAAAACTTGTGGCAACACGGGTGAATCCTGACCACACGATTGCTAACAACAGGTGAAGTATGGCCGCGTGCTAGGACGTTGCTTAATTCAGATTTTAATAGATTTTATTTTGGCTTTATGGGTAGTGGATCGATCGATCGGAAAAGATGCGAGCAAGCCGAGAGGAACACCTGTGTGACTCTTGATTTCACCTACGATGAAGTTAGCCGGAAATAATGAATTTCGCGTTGGACATACGTGGTCTTGGCAGGTTAAGAAAACCTTAGGATCTGGTTTGCATCAGTGGGAGGATGACCTGAATAGTACTTGCTGAAATATCCGAACACTTCTATTGGGATGTCCAAGAATCTCTTTATTCTTTCTGCCCACGTCTTGATGTCGGCCGTTCTGTCAACCTCAACCTTTCCTAGCGTGCCTTTCACTTTTTTCCTGTCACCTTCCCATCTTATGTAGGTGAAATCAGCTGCAATTGTTTCCATCTTACGCATGAGGGGGCGGTCCAAAAGAGCCAATGCGACCCCGTTTTCTCTGAGGATTGAGTAAAATCTATCGTTAAGCAACTCATTGTTTCTGACTTCCACAGCAAAGCGATATCCCTTGGGCAACTTGGGCAGGAAATCGCCCAGCAGATGGACGTGTTCAGGTTTGAATGCGGAAGGAAATTGCAGCAGTAGGAGTCCAAGTTTGCTTTCTAGTTTAGAAATCTTTTCGATAAACCTAACTACCTCGTCTTCGCAGTTGATTAACATCTTCTCATGGGTTATTACCCTAGGAAACTTGGCGGAAAACAAGAAATCCGAGGGTGTTTGATCCTTCCATTTTGCCACTGTGCTTTCGTAAGGTATTCTGTAAAATGTACTGTCCACTTCAACGGTGTGGAAGTGTTTCGAGTATTCGACCAGATACCTTTCTGCCTTCAGGCCTTTTGGATAGAAATTGTCAACCCAAAACTTGTAGCTCCAGCCCATGGTGCCTATGTGAACATTATTCATTTCAATCCTTTGCCTTTAACAGTAGCCAATCCTTGTCTCCTGCCTTTTTGAATTTTGCGAGGACGTATCTGCCATTGAGTTTTTCTCCCTTGAGAATCACTTCGATCTTTTTCTCTTCCCAGACTTTAACCTCATACGTTCCTTTGTCCCATATTTTCACCGTTCCGGCTCCGTATTGACCCTCTGGTATTGTGCCTTCGAAACTGCGGTATTCTAATGGGTGATCCTCAGTTTGCACCGCGAGTCTCTCGGCCCCGGCTTCGGGAAGCCCTGTGGGAACAGCCCAGCTTTTAAGAACTCCGTCCTTCTCCAACCGCAGGTCGTAATGAAGTCTTCTAGCATGATGCTCCTGCACGACAAAGCTTTTTCTTTCACCCTTAATCTCTGTCCCCTTGGGTTCCGAAGTCAAGGCAAAGTCTCTTTTCGAGACGTATTCCTGAAGGCTGCCTTGCCTTATCTGATCCAAAGTGCATTCAACCGGGGTTTTGTCAGATCTCAGGATGCGGAACCTCGGCATGCGCAACTTGCCGTCTTTAGTAACGGCTTGATAATCCACTTCGCAGACAAGTTCCGGCTTAAGCCAAGTTATCTTTTCGGGAACATCAACTACAACAAGGGTTTTTTCTTCCGCTACCAGCCCTTGGAATGTCTTCATTAAAAGCTCGATGTCGTTCTGAGAGAAGCCTGTTCCTACTTTGCCCACGTAGACTGGCTTGTCTTTACCGTATAAGCCTAAGATCAAAGCTCCGAAGGTGTCTGCTCTGCGGCCTTCTCCTTCTGTGTATCCGAAGATTACACAGTCGCAGGATGAGAGCTTTTTTATTTTCAACCAGTTGCTGCTTCTGATTCCGGGTTGGTATGGGCCGGCTTTTTTCTTGGCCATTATGCCCTCTACTCCCATTTTCAGAGCCGCGTCATAGTAGACTTTCCCTTCTTCCTCTACGAACAAGGATAAGACGACGTGTTTTCCCTCTTTCACCTTTTCTTTCAGTATTCTTTTTCTGTCGATCAGGGGAAGATCGATAAGGGTTCTTCCGTCTTTTTCAAGTATGTCAAATACCACGTAAGTTGCGGGCAATTTCTGAGAGAGATACTCGATGTCACGGATAGAAGTAGTCCTGCTTCTCTCTAAGAGAGTCTGGAAGTCTGCCTTGCCATTTTTTATGACAACTATTTCCCCGTCGAGAACGCTATTATTGGTTAAGTCTTTCAGCTCTTCTAGCTCTGGAAAGTTGTACTTTAATTCCTTCTCGTTTCTGCTCTTTATGTTCAGTTCTGCGTTGATGTAGCTGATGGCTCTGATTCCGTCCCACTTTATTTCGAAGATCCAGTCCTCGGAATTGAACGGAGCGTCTGCAGTCTGTGCGAGCATGGGCTTGTAACGCCGGTTCATTTTTTCTTCAGCTGCTTCAAAGTTTCCTGCAGAGCTACCATGAGCTCCTTGGCTTCTTCTTTCACAGGCTTCTCGAAAACGATTGTTTCTCCTTTCATCTTCTTTTGAATAAGTTCCTCGATCTTCTGTTTGTAAGTGTCTTTATATTCTGTTATATCGAATTCCCCGGAAAGATCAGCGATGATTTTCATCGCTAGGCTTAACTCTTCTTTCTTCGGCTCCTTGAGTTCCGTTAGCTCTTCAAAGCTCGCGGGGTCTGCAACTTCATAGACATATCGTAAAGCGGTGAGAACCAGGGCTCCCTTGTATGGGTGAACTAGGACTGGATACTCCTTTGTTCTAAGGGTGATCCTTCCAACTCCGGCCTTGCCCATCTTCTCCAAGGCTTTTAGAAGCAGGCTGTAAGCCTCATTGCTTTTGTCAGGTGTCAAAATGTAAGATTTTTCGAAGTATACTGGGTCAATGGAGAGGTAGTCGATGAACTTGTCAATGCGGATTCTCTGGTCTGATTCGGGTCTGGCGGCTTTCAGTTCTCCTTTTTGGAAAACTACAAACTGACTTTTTCCCACTTCGTATCCTTTCACGATGTCTTCCCATGGAACAACCTTGTCTTCCTTAATACAGACCTTCTCGTACCTCAACGGCGAGCCATCCGCCTTATGTAAGAATCTGAAAGCAATGCTCTTGTCAAATATCATAGTGTGCAGCTTGACTGGCACGTTGACCAAGCCGATGGTTATGCTGCCACTCCAAATAGACCCTTTACGTATTCGAACCTTCGGTTCCTCTGCCATTTTCATTCTGCCTCCAATTTCTGTCGGTCTTCCAACAACCGTTCCCAAGGGTTCTTCTCAATCTTCGGTACACTGAATATGTTGAACTCCTCTGGTTTTAATCCTTTCTTGACCTCCTTCCATTCCAGCGGAGTTGAAACAGTTGCTTGACGTGTGACCCTTAAGCTGTATGGGCATACCATTGTTTTCCCATGAGAGTTCTGCGCGTAGTCTATGAAAACAGTCCCAGGAGCCTTTGATCTAGAGGACTCCGATACAACGATCTCGGATTCTCTGGCCAAGTTTTTCCCAATTTGGTGGACAAAATCTCTAGTCTGTCTGAACGTGTGTCCATTAACGATGGGGATGATAACATGCAGTCCCTTCTTTCCAGAAGTCTTAACATAAGATCTCAAGCCCAATGCTTCCAGCTTCTCCCTCAGTAGAAGAGCTACATCAACGACGTTATCGATGTCGGCTGGCGGTTCAGGGTATATGTCAAACAGGACCATATCTGGGCTTTCAAAGAAACCCGTTGTAGAAAGGGGGATATGGATCTCTAAAGCGGCGAGGTTGGCCAACCAGATAAGCGTGTCAAGATCATTGCATACTATGTAGCTTATCTCTCGCTGCGCCGTCTCAGAATAGGTCTTGAAGGTCTCCACCCAAGGCGGCGTGCCAAGTGGAGCGTCCTTTTCATAGAATCCTTCCTTATCTATGCCGTTAGGATACCGGGTCAGAACTATTGGTCTTTTAGCCAAAAAGTCCAGCATCTTCGGGGCCACCTTGATGTAATACTCGATTACTTTAGCCTTTGTGATTTTCAGTTCCGGATACAAGACTTTGTCCAGATTAATGAACTCCACTTTAGTAAGATTCTTCGACACCACAGCTCAAGCTCCAGACAGACTCTAACTTTTCAGCGCACAGAATAATGCACATTAATAGTGCGTTAAGCTTGTTATAAAGATGCAGACCGGAAGGAAGCTATGGCGTGCGCTAATTTGCACAGTAGTCTTCTGCAAAGAGAGAATGGGGCAAAAATATAACGAGAAAGTAAACATTTGTGATGAAAGATTTTTCCATAAGATTTAACTAGAACTTAGTTAGAGTTTTTTGGAACAACTGGATATTACATCCATTGGGAGGAATGAGGGAGAAAGAATTCATTTAATGGCGAGAATGTTTAAAGGATGATACTGAAGATCTTTTTAGGAAATGATATGGTTATTGTCCCTACTCATTGAAAGCGAGATGATGCGAACCGGGACAATCGTCCGTTTCCTACGAAAACGGAAACCGCTCAAGCCTGCGTTAAGGCAACCGAAAAAGAGGAGAAAGGAGGGAAGACCATGAGAAGAATGAAAAAGAAGATCATACTGGCAGTTTTCGCGTTAGTGTTTTCAATGTTGCTTCCATATCTTGCGATGAACAGCACAGTCAGCGTGTCCTATTCTGCGGCGACTGTTAGCATAGACCCACCAGAAATCCATAAACAAGTCACCGACTACTTCGAAGTCAAAATTACAGTGACTGGTGTTACAAATCTGCAGGGTTTCCGAATCATGTTCTATTATAACCGGAGCATTCTGGCACTTGTGGGCAACACAACCGATTCCATGTTGAATGCACCATCTGAGCAATATCAATTTCCACGGGCCGACGAGGGCGAGGTGAAAGTGTATCTGTATCCAAGCCCGCAGATAAAACCACGGAACGGCAGCGGCACGTTAATAACATTCAAATTCTACTGCAGTAATCTGGGAAACGATACGTTTACATGCTGTTGCACGTTATATATACTTTCTGAACCGGGTCCTAGCATGCAGGTGACTAGCAGCTACAGCGTGGAGAAAATAACGCACAAACAGGTAGATAATAACTATACACTACCGATGGACGTAAATTCCACCGACCTGGGTCCCGTCTTCGCTGTATTGGCGGATGACGTTGTGTTAGATTTAGATAACCATACAATTAATAACAGCGAAGGAGTTGGCCTTGCCATCGAAGTTACTGACCGAAAGAATGTCACCATCAAGAATGGCGTGATAACAAATTTTCAGTACGGCATCGAAATAACCAGATGTGATCAAGTCAACATCTTCAACATCACGATCTTTCGTTTAAAAGAGACAGTTACGATAAAGGATTCCAGCCATGTTCGCATATGCAACAGCAATTTGTCTTGCAGTGAGAGAGAGTGCCTCTCCCTAAGCAACTGTAGTCTCTCGGAAGTTAGCAACAATCTATTGTCGAATAACCGGAAGTACGCAATTGATATGAGGAATTCCGTTAACAACAATATTAGCAACAACACAATATCGGATAACACACCCGGAGGAATCCGCATAAAGGATTCCGGACAAAACACCATCTTCAACAACAACTTCATCAACAACACGGATGAAGAGCACAAGCCACAGCATGTGTCGGTATTTGACATCTATAAGGTATCAAAAAATGTTTGGAATTCGAGCTATCCACATGGAGGTAACTACTGGGATGACTGGAACGACACGGCTCGTCGATCAAACCGAATTGTTGACGAAAAGTCTGGAAAGAATCAGACAATTCTTGGGCCTGATGGAATAGGAGACACGGCATACGTTATAAATGAGAACAATCAAGACGAGTATCCGCTTATGAATCCGTATGGTTCCGTGCTTCAGGTGTGTGATATATGCAGAGTGCTGGTGCCGCCGCAAGGAGAGAACAGAACAACAACTCTTTCAGTCGCTGTTTTTACCAATTCTTCTGTTGCAGACTTCAACTTCAATTCCAACGGAATATTGGGGTTGATAAGCTTCAACGTCAGTGGGCAGTGTACGTTCTGCAAGGTGATAGTTTCTAGGGAACTGCTCGACAGTGTCTCAGAAATAAAGGTAAGAGGCATCCCCGTAGCCTTCTTCTTGAATTGGGATGAAGGATACGTATTCGCAAACTTCACCTACAGTGGCGGGAGCCATCAAGTGGAAATCTGTGGAGAAATAGCCCGGCGGTGTGATGTAAACAGGGATGACAAAGTCAACATTCTTGACATCAGTATGGTTGCCAAAGAGTTTGGCTCTACATATATCTACGAAAACCCATAGGACAACAAGACTGAACATGCTTTTTAGCGCGCGACATGATTCCAAGCGCGCTCTTCTCGTTTTTCGTTCGTTTATTTGTCCCATCTCCAACCAATTGGTCGTTGACATGTGAATTTTATTAACACCAAATACTTGGCAACATTTTATCGGCGTCTGGACAAAGGGCGTTTCTCCCATCAGAGCGCGCGCTTTAAGTATTCATTTGCCTTTTGCAGCACCTTTATGGAATTTCTGAAGGTGAGTCTCTTCACAGCTTCTTGATAATTTAGCCATTCATATCCAACATGTTCATAAGACAACCTAACTTTACTGTCCTTGGCTTGAATGAGAAAGAACACAACCTCCTTATAGACTGTCTTGCCTCCCCTTTTGTAGAAATAGCTTACTTTCTCTCTAAAATCTTCAACGAAATGAGCTTCATCGATTCCAGTTTCTTCTTTCAGCTCCCTCATAGCTGTATCTTTTTCACTCTCGTTTGGTTCAACATTGCCTTTCACAAAGCCCCAATGACCTGCTCCATAATGCATAAGAAGATATTCCACTCCAGAATTCTTTCTAAACACTATGGCTCCGCAAGATTTTTCACGCAGCATTTTGCTCAACAACTCTATTCTCTGTCTACGCAATTTAAAAGGGTGAGCGCGCGCAAATTGTTCAACTTTTGTGTCAATAGAAGAGCGTTCTACAAGGGTTAACTACATTGGAAGATGACTTCGAAATTGCTGAAGGAGGGAACAAAACTTTTATAGTCAAATAAGATGCACGCGCCCTCAAAACGGATAGCACACGCAAAGTTCTTGAAGAGGTTTCAACATGGCAATAGTACGGTGGGAAACCACGAGAAACAGTTTTGTAGTGCGCGGACTCGGCGTTTGCGACTATTTCTTATTCCTCCTGTATCTTTTCGGGAGTTCGATTTTCTTCTTTTGCTTGTTCTTCGTTTCTCCACCTCTCCTTGGTTTTTCAAGCACGCATGTTTAGGTCAGTTGCTAATAACATCGTAGGGCAACTATTTGAATAGGCTACGCTATACGCTGTACTATTAAGTCACAAGAAAGGAAGTAAATAGTTAGCAGGTTTAGGCTTTTTCATCTTGAAATCGTAGGGTAAAAGTCTGCAATTTGGCTAAATGATCTCGAATAATTATGGTCAAGCTCAGGCGCCGAATGAGCGTTAGTAGAAATTAACAAATATGGCACAACCTACGCGAAGGTTGTTTCAATTTGGCCTCTCTTTTCGGGAAATCCATCGGTAGTAGGCGCGCGGTGGCTTGAGATGCTTTAGCAGCTAGGACGGTATGACAGTTCCAGTAATTCGAGTTCTTAGTTCAGCAGCTCTGTCTTCGATTTCTTTCTTTAGGGTGGCGATGTCGGAGGTAAGTGTTTTCTTTATGTCTGATGTTAAGTCTGATTTTGCAATGCCTTCTTCCAACTTTATTATGTCTTGTTCGGCAGATCGCCTCATTTCCTCAGTTTTCTTTAGTGCTTCTGTTTTGACTTTCTCGATTTTTGCAAAATGATCTCTTATATCCTTTACTCTCTTGTTCATGTCCTCTCTTATCTTGTTCAGCTTTTTTCTGTGCTCATATTCAGAAGACAGGCTCATTTCTGTATTACACCATATTTCGATTCACTGTAAAATCTAATAAGGTTTCTTATGCCTAAAAGGAGCCTTATCGTGTTCTTTCCGAGCGCTTGATTATCTTTGTATGGGCTGAAGCATAGCGACTTAATTACCTTCAGGGTCGAGAACAATCGCGATCCAACCTACGCCAGGAACTTTCTGCTTCTGTTGTACTATCTTTCCTCCTGAAGCCTTAATTTTCTCGATGTGTTTGTCTGTCGATTCGACTGAGATAAAGCTGACAGAAATGTTCTCCGGGCCTTCTTTCTTGTATAGACCTCCATTCACTCCCTGTCGCAATGGTTTCATTTTGTCATCTACGGACACCATCTCGATTGTCCAATACTCTATTGGCCCTGGACTTTTCTCAATTTTCCAACCGGAGTTCTGCATAAAACTTCTTTATTTTTCCACATTGTTGGCAAAGCAGCTAATGAAGCAACAAGAATAATTGCGTTGCCCCATAGTCCTAGTACTTCGAAGAAGACCAGCCTAAACTTCCGCAATTATTCTTCAATCAATGTAAAAAATGTTTTCCTGCAATGGTCAGTAGCGTGCCTTTTCAAGCTTCCCTTGAAGTCGCACATATTATTTTTGCTCTAGTTTCAGAAGAATTGGTGCCATTGACGTGACTATATTGTTAATTATTATTGTATTAGCGACGATCAATGGATACCAGAATGCCTGGGGAACTGTAGTGCTTTGTGTACTCAACGTATTGTAGACTAGGACGCCTAACGCGGCATTTGCTAAACCTGTCCCACACATCAAAGTCATAAACTTTCTGTACCTACTCATTTCACTCTTAAAAGTTGAGATCGTCACCGCTGCGTATCGAAACACTAGGTTAGCCGCCACGATCAATCCTGCAAACAAAACCCCCAGCCATTGCGGAAGATAGATCAACCCAAGAAAAACAAAAAAGAAAGCCCTTATTAAAAATGAAAGCTCTCCTTGGAGATGCCTGACATTATTCTTGCTTTCCGTCATATAACTTAGGTCAGTTTTCTTGGAAAAAACGTTGTATATCTCAGCATAGTTCCCCAATACTAAGCCAAAGAGCAGAGCAGACAATGAGCCGCTTCCTCCCATGACTTCTGAACCAACATAGCAAAGTATGAGCGCTGCAATGGTTAACATGTAGGTGAATTCTTGTTTTCTGATTATTCCCAGCACTTTTATCCATACAAGTCCAACTACGAACCCCAACAGAGCACCTACAGCAAATCGTGTCACAATTGTCGCTGCTACATTGAGAACACTTACAAGCCCACTAACGTACATTTGTAAGAAGGTTATCACTAGTACAATGTTAAGCACATCTGTAACGGTTGATTCGAGTGAAAGAGTTACTCCTACTTCTTCGTTGACGTTGAGCCTTGACACTAGGGGAATTATTACGACAGAGCTGGTTCCAGCAGTCATAGGACCTAGCAACATCGCTTCAGTCCATCCAAGTCTTAAAACGAAATAGCCAAAAACTGTGACAAACGCCATTGCTACCAAAACATAGAGGACCGCTAAGATTGTGGCTCTGAAGCTTTGTGAAATGACCTTGTAGATTTCCATGTTAAGTCCGCCTTCAAACAGGATCATCATCAAAGTCAATGTTGTCAAGAAAGGTGTGACAGGTAACATTTCTTCGCGCAGGAAGACTCCAAGTAACGGACCGAGAACAATACCTATTAATATAAGAAACAATGTGTCTGGAAACCCTGTTTTCTTGAACAGGGCATTGGCTAGGAACCCTATGACAATTATGGCGCCTACAACAGAGAAAACTGTGATAGCTTCAGTCATAGGTCTTCGAATTTAATATAACTGATAGTTGAATATAGGATTTTGGTCTTCTGAAACGCCCTACATAATGCAAATAAGACTATACTTTTTCTCGATCGATCGGATAAAGATGAAAGGACTGGCGATCTATTCTGGCTTCTGGCTAAATACACATGCAAGGCACAGATGCCCAAGTGCCAGGAATGTCCCCTGACAGCAATATGCGATTATCCGAACAAGTCGAAAAGCAGAAGCTGAATAACCGATTTTTACGCTGTGATGCCTAGCTCAGGTTGGACAATTTCTAAGACGCGCGCGGACGCAAGACTATGGCTACGACGATTTGCTTGATATCGCCTTCTACCACATAGCAGTGTTGCAGCTTTACTTGATACAAAGATAAAAACCTAATGCCAAAATAAACGATGCAAAAATGAAAGGGATTCCGTTGGTTTTAAGTTCACATTCTCATAATATCCTAGGGGGAGGCTAAGCTCACACGTGCTTGACATCATTTCAGTAGGCCACTTCAGCATAGATTCAATCTTACTGCCAAGTCGACAAACGCCTTTCGTTGTTCTAGGGGGATCCGCGGCTTACGTATGTCTTGCCAGCAGACGCTTGGACGCGAAGGTTTCCGCCATTTCAAAAGTCGGTAGCGATTTTCCAGAGGCCTACTTGTGGTGGCTCAGTCAAGAAGGCGTCGACCTATCCAGGCTGGTTAAAGTTGAAAATGCGCAGACCACGCGTTTTGAGCTTGAATACAGTAGCGACTTGTCAGATCGTGTTTTGCAGTTGAAAAGCAGAGCGCCTCCTATTACAGCCGAAGACTTGCCCAATTCACTCAAAGCTAAGGCAATTCACATTGCGCCCATAGCTGCCGAAGTTACATATGAATTAGCACAGAAGCTTCGAGGCTGTGCTGATGTTTTGTCTCTTGATCCACAAGGTCTAGTGCGAAATTTCGGCGAAAACGACAACGTTACTCTTGGCCCGTTGACTGACAAGCGCATATTAGGGCTTGTTGACATCTTCAAATCTTCTTTAAAAGAAATTGAAGCCGTAACTGGCTTATCTGAGCTTAACTCGGCCATAAAAGCCGTGCACGAACATGGTGTAAAGATAGTCATCGTCACTTTGGGAGCGAATGGCGCTGCTGTTTCAGTTGAGGACACAGTTCATAATGTTCCAGCCTACAAACCTGAGAAACTTGTCGATCCAACTGGCGCTGGAGACGCTTTCATCGGATGTTTCTTAGCTGAATACGTTCGCGGGGAAGACTGCGCTTGGTGTTCGCATGTGGGCTCTGCGGCTGCTTCTCTTGTTGTTGAAGGAATTGGGCCGACGTTTTTCGGGGACAAAGAGGAAATCTATCGAAGAGCACATGTACTTTATGAAAAAGAAATTAAGTAATGACGTGTATTCTATTGCGTTAACACATCAGATACGTGAGAGGCGGCAAGTTTGGGACGTATAGACAAGGGCGCGAAGTGCAACGTGTCAGGTTGCGGTCGAGAAGCCGTTCGTTCACTTTCAGCTGAGAGGGTTAAGGTTGCTGGTTTAAAGGTTGGTAGCGAAAGACGTGCTTACCTGTGTAAGGAGCATTATAAAGAGTATAAGAAGAAAACTAGAAAAGACAAGCAGCTTGAGAAATGGCGCTACAGTGCCTGAGTTTGGAAGGAGAATGTTCAATGCGAATATTACAGTTGCACTCAAACTTCATCGCTTACAAACCTGTTCAGAAAGAAATTGCGATGGCTGAAGAGGCTGAAAGGAAAGAGGTCCGTCTGGAAGAAATACTCGTGCTGTTCACGGCGGTCGAGGAAGGCGATGACAAAACGTCGGCTCAGAAAGCCATAGACGAAGTTCAATCGTTCCTCGAAAGGCAAAAAGTAAATCGTGTTTTGATCTATCCTTACGCGCACTTAAGCAGCGACTTGGCCAAGCCAACAGAGGCACTGAAAGTTGTCAAAGCCATGGAAACCTACGCTAAGGAAAAGGGTATAGAAACGTTCCGTGCGCCCTTCGGCTGGAACAAACAGTTCACGATCTCAATAAAGGGGCATCCTCTTGCAGAGCAATCCCGAGTAATATTGCCCGTGGGAAAGGAGGAGAAAGAAGAGGAAAAGATTTCTGAAGCAGCGAAAGCTGAGGAAAAGCTGAGGTCGTTTTGGTACATTCTTCAACCAGACGGAAAACTCGTGCCAGTTGAAGATTTTGACTTCAAAGGTCACGACAACCTTGAAAGACTCGCGAAATATGAAATATCGAAGGTAAGAGCAAGCAAGCAAATGCCGCCTCATGTGCCTCTGATGAAAAGACTGGAAATTGCTGATTATGAGTTGGGAAGTGATCCGGGAAACATCCGTTGGTACCCAAAAGGACGACTGATCAAATCTCTGCTCGAACAGTTTGTGACTGCCAAGATGAACGAATACGGCGCCATGGAAGTTGAAACTCCAGTCATGTACGATTTTCAGCATCCGAGCTTGGCTGACTACGTGAATCGTTTCCCTGCTAGGCAGTATTTGCTGAAATCAGAGGATAAGGAACTCTTTCTGCGATTCGCCGCATGCTTCGGACAGTTCTTAATGGTTCATGATGCTCAATTTTCTTACAAGCAGATGCCGATGAAAGTTTACGAGCTGACCCGCTACAGTTTTAGAAGAGAGAAAAGCGGGGAAGTCGTTGGTCTGAGACGTTTAAGAGCTTTCAGTATGCCCGATTGCCACGCCTTCTGCACAGATTTGGAACAAGCGAAAAAGGAATTCATAACAAGATTCAAACTCAGCATGCAGATCCTAGACGAAATAGGCTTGCCCAAGAGCGTTTACGAAGCGGGAGTACGTTTCACGAAGGACTTCTACGAAGAAAACAAACAGTTCGTTTCATCTCTAGCTAAAATCTTCGGCAAACCAGTCTTGGCTGAAATGTGGAAGGAACGCTCCTTCTATTTTGTCCTGAAATGGGACCTCAACTTCGTAGATAATCAAAACAAAGCCGCAGCTCTCTCAACAGATCAAATTGATGTTGAAAATGCAAAAAGATACGGGATAACCTACGTTGATGAAAAAGGTGAAAAACAATACCCATTAATTCTGCACTGCTCTCCAAGCGGAGCAATCGAAAGAGACGTGTATGCGCTGCTGGAAAAAGCGTACACAGAACAGCAAGGCCACAAGATTCCGATGCTTCCCTTGTGGCTTTCGCCAACGCAGGTTCGCATGATCCCGATATCCGATAAGTTCCTAAAGGATGTTGACAAGACGGCTAATGAATTAGAAGCTCATTGCATACGCGTGGATATTGATGATAGGACTTTGACGTTGCAAAAGAAGGTTCGCGAGGCTGAGATGGAGTGGGTTCCTTACATAGTTGTTGTGGGTCAGAATGAACTTGACTCTGGTGTGCTCCCAGTGAGGGATAGGAAGGCTGGAAAGATGCGCAGGATGGAACTTGGAGATTTGATAGGCGAAATCGAAAGCCTAGTGGCTGGAAAGCCCTTTAAGCCTCTGCCATTGCCGAAGTATGTTTCAAAGCGTCCACAATTCTATGGCTAACAATGGTGAAAACCGCCAGTTCTTTCCAAAAAATATATCAAACCTTGTTTTCATAGACTGAATTCTCTAATTTGGGGGCGCAAAATTGGAAAAAGAGTTACAAGTTTACATAGATGGGGAATACTATCCAAAATCGCAAGCAAAAGTTTCAGTTTTTGACCACGGACTGCTGTACGGTGACGGAGTATTTGAGGGAATCCGTGCCTACGATGGCGTAGTTTTCAAGCTGAAAGAGCACATCGACAGGCTTTACAGTTCAGCTCACATGATAATGATGTCCATACCGGTGAATAAAGAAGAGATGCTGAACATAGTTCTGGAGACGCTTCGAAAAAACAGTTTGAAAGACTCATATATTCGGCTTGTGGTCACGAGGGGAGTGGGAGACCTTGGACTGAACCCGAAAAAGTGTTCTAAACCAACAATAATAGTGATAGCCGATACCATATCCTTACATAAAGGCGAAGCCAAAGAGCAGGGTGTCACCGCCATGATTTCATGGGTTAAAAGGGACCCGGTGGATGCAACATCACATGAGATAAAATCTCTCAACTACCTTAACAGTATACTGGCAAAGATTGAGGCAAACATCAGTGGCGTTGACGAGGCGATATGTCTTGACAAGAACGGCTATGTATGCGAAGGAGTGGCAGAAAATATATTCGTAGTGAAAAATGGGAAACTATTTACACCGCCAAGCTCCACCGGTGCATTGCCCGGAATAACGGCTCAAGCGGTTAAGCAAATTGCCAGAAAACTGGGATATGAAACAGCAGACCAGAACATAACACCCTACGAACTGTTCAATGCAGATGAAGTATTCTTCACAGGAACAGCCGCAGAAATCGTTCCCGTCAGAGAGATAAACAAGAGACAGATAAACGATGGTAAACCTGGCCCAATAACCAGGAAACTGATGGAAGAATTCGTAAAACTAGTCCGCGATCCGAGAGAAGGAACGTTGATCTACAAGTAGAGCACCGCTAACTGAAGATCGAACTCTCGTTCCTTACGCATGTTTCTTCATGAAGCTTTCAACTTCGTTACATGCTTTTTCAAGCGTTTCAACTGGTGGGAGCACAACTCCTCTCACGTGTCCCGCGCCATATATAGGGTCAAATCCGGACCCATGTACAAAAAGCACACCAGTTTCTCTTAAAAGATCCAATGTGAACTCCATGTCTGTTTTCCACTTTGATCCTACCGCATGGATTTTGGGGAAAACGTAAAAGGCTGCTTCTGGCTTCGCACAGCTTATTCCCTCGATCCTGCTCAATCTTTTCCAAGCGTAGCTGCTTCTTTGCCGAATTTTTTCAGCAGTCACTTTTATGTGGTCTTGCGGACCGTCTAAGGCTGCTACTCCAGCCTTCTGAACGGGTGTATTTGCGCAAAGTCTTATCCTAGCTTCTTTCTCGATACACTGTTTCAATTCCTGTAATTCTCCTTTTTGGCTGTGGAAGTATACGTAACCGAGTCTCCACCCCGTCATTAAATACGCCTTTGAAAAGCCGTTTAACCCTATAACTGGAACATCTTTAGCTAGGTGAGCGGAGCTGACGAACTTTTTCTCGAATACTATTTGATCGTAAATCTCGTCTGATAAGACCGGAACATCATATTCACCTGCCAAGTCCAATATTTGCTTTACAACTTTTTCTTCGTAAAGTGCGCCGCAAGGATTATTCGGATTAATGATTGCTATTCCGCGGGTTTTCTTTGAAATCTTTTTCCGAAGATCGTCAACGTTCGGTTGCCAACCGTTTTCTTCAACTGTTTCATAGGTTATCGCGTTTCCGCCGAAAAATCTTGCGTAGGAAAGGTAAGGCGGATAGGTTGGTCCTGGAAGAAGAATTTCGTCTCCAGGATTGATGAGTGCAGCCATAACCATTTGAATGCCCTCAGAAATTCCTGAAGTAACAATCATATCCTCAGCAGAAACTTCAACACTATTAACTCTCTTCTCTTTCCGGCTGATAGCTTGCCTGAGCTCTGGCAGTCCTTCCGAGGGTGAATAAGCGTTTGCGCCTTCTTCGACAGCTTTCACCAAGGCCTGTTTAATGTGGGACGGGGTGTCAAAATCAAACGCGTTGGGGTCTCCTATGTTTAGATAGTAGATTTTCTTCCCAGTCTTTGCAACTTGTTTTGCATGGACGATAATGTCGCGAATAGCGTATTCTATCGTGCGCACCCTTTCAGTTACCTTTACGTTGGTCAAGACTATCTCCTTCAGGAGACTAGGGTTTGTGCGGAAATAAAATAAAGATTGTGGAGACGTTACCCTACTTTTAATGTCATCGAAACCTGCAAACCCTCGGCAGTCTGCGCGACAACAGTCACGTCCTTACCGAGGTATGGACTCCAATCCCATGGACAAACCATTGTTACTTGCATTCCTGAGCTAAGCCAGTATCCTGCAGGACTTATCCTAGGGTTCGTTATGGTTCCATCAATAGCGAATGTTTCGTTACTAGTTTTAACAAAGACTTGCGTGATGTTTGCGTTGAACTTTGAGAATTGGCTGTGGTAAATGGTAACGTTCACGTATGGGTTTCCAGGCTCAAAGTTTGAAAATGTCGTATTCACTATTCTAAAAAAAGGCAAGGGTAAGCTGTACAAAGTTAGTGTTTCATTCGATCCATAAACCCCGTGGACCGTGATGGTGGCGTTTTCTCCGACAAGACTTGACCAGTTGAAGCTGCAAACCAGAGTCTTCTGCTCTCCTGAGGCTACTAAAGTAGAATCTATGGCTGTCAGATTCTGGTTCAGCTCTACTTTTGTAACATTGATTCCGTAAAGAGAAACAGGCCTATTTGCTATATTGACTGAAAAATGCTCAACGTCGTCCAAGTCAAACTTAACGTCGTCCACGTTCCAGACCACCACATGGGGCGTTACAGCAATTCTGCTCGGCACATCGAAACCTTCTTTTGTATACACGTTGACTGTGATCGTTTCGTTACGATGTGTATTCCAATCCCATAGGCACTTGAGCGTTAATGATTGATTAGGCGGCAGTGGAACTGGGGCATTGTTCAGAGGCGGAATTGTGTCGAGCTTAATCGTTGAATTGTCCGGCAATGTTAGATTTACAATGTCCAGTGTTGCGTTTGCTGTGGAAATTTGAAAGCTGGTGACAGTTATGTTGAAATATGTTGTGTCTGCGTCGTCAAATCGTATGGCATCGCTTATGTAGAGACGCGCGCCCGGAATATTGACCTCCTGGTAGGTTTGCTGGTATCCTTCAGCCGTTTTCACGGTGATTGTGGTGTTTTGTCCTATCATCGTTCCCCAGTTGAAGTCGCAGCGAAATGTTGCCTGTTGGCCAGGTGGCAAAGTCTGATTTAATGGTGGAGTGGCGTTTACTGAGTAATCGGATATCATTATTTCTGAGATTGTGAGGTTTATTGCGGATTCGGGAGAGTTTTGTACAGTTATGTTGAAGTATTCTATCTTCTCAGAGGCGTCAAAATTGTATATTAACAATTTTGCGTTCGTAGTCGTGTACGGGTAACTTTTTGTTGAAGCGTTTTCTGCTACTGGTTCGATTCTTACTGTCTCTCCGGCGAAGTTGCTCCAATTCTTTAGGCATTTGAAACTCTGTCTCGTTGCTTTTCTGATTAAGAATGGAAGTTCGGGTTCTGCTGTTTCAACAGAGTATGTTTCGTTTTTGGCCTCAATAGTTAAGCTGAATTTCGTTATGTTTACGTCTAAAACTGAATTTGAAGGATTAAGAACTGTTACATTAAAATATGCAAAATTGCTTTCTGGAAAAACAACATCCTCGACTACAAGCAATGTTGCGTTTTCCGGCATATTATAGTAACCTGCCATGACCCACATGTAGGATATAAATGCGCCAATTATTGTGAAGGCTACAATCAAAATGATTGCGAGAAAAGTTGAAATTGCTTTGCTCTCCTTTTTCATATGCAAATTTTTCCCTCAATTTTTGCCGGTTGGTCTAAATCATATTTCTCTGAGGTAAATAAGCGTTCTCTATCCAGTTTTTGGTATTTACTCCAAACCACTATTTCGCACTGCTTGCGTTTTCGAAACAGGGTTGATTCACCGATTTGGCAGACAAATTGGAAGCCATCCTCAACGAGCTTCTGCGCCTCATTGACTGTTCTGGCAACGGCTGAGTGATAGTCATCGCTTTCAAAGTTGACCGATTGTGTATAGATGAGCATGTTCTCGATGTTTCTGTGCTCCAGTAGTCTCATAACGTAGAGGATGTCCTTGGTTCTATTATATTCCGTCGTAGCCTTCCAATGTCTGAAAGTGTGGAAACGTATCTGATCGATCGATCATGCATAGCACACGCGACTACACAGGCCTTTGTGGAACAACTGGGAACTCAGATGGGACACAACTCTAAGGAGAAAGTAGGAGCCGCTGATTTAGGAATTAAGGAGGTAGAACGGGTTTTCATACATGGCTTGACCCAAAACTCACGCCTCTAAAGTTGAATGTTTGCTCCCGTTGTCTCCTAGAAGCTAGTCATATCAAGGTTTTTGAGTTCCGAAAACATTCTTAATTTGGAAGTCGCTCCTTAGACACGGTTACTTCGGGATTCCCTGTTCCATCCTTTTTGCGATGAACCGCGCACTATCTTGCGGCCAGTAGCCTGAGTGAAGGCGTCAAATCTCCAAATCGAGTTTCTGGTTATTAAGCCCATTCGAGGAAGTTATTGCTTTCAGGTGTTTACCTTTTTGTAGAATTTGAACACAAAATGTTTTGAGAGAGATGCGAAATGTTTTTTGGAAAGATTGATAAACTCAACTGGGGAAATCGCTTGTTTGAAGAGCAAATTATCGGTAAATTGAAGCAATATCTTGGTGCAGAATGTTTTTTAGAGGAACCTTTCAGTAAAGGTGGAAAAATGTTCATGTGCATTGACAAAAAATGGCTAAAACCTACAATTGAATTTTTGAAAAGCAACGGGACCACACATTTATCAGCGATAACCGGGCTTGAAGTTGCGGATGGAATTGAACTCCTATATCATCTAAGTAATGGAAATACTCTACTAACCATCGTGCTTAGGTTGCCTTTAAATGAACCCGTTGTTGCGTCAATCACCAACATAATTCGAGGAGCAATTCCTTACGAGCAGGAGATTCACGACTTGTTTGGGGTAGAATTTGAGGGACACCCGAATCTGGACCCGTTAATCCTGCCAGACGATTGGCCGAAAGGCCTTTACCCGTTACGTAAAAGTAGGACGCAAAAAAAGCGAAGGAAATGAAAGAAGCTAGTGAGAAGACATCTAAATTACAGTAACACATATACTTCAGCTTTTATCATTTGTAAACTCTGTGTGAGTGTGCAACCTTCATGGTTGATTCTTCTCAAGCAGCGCTACTGTCAATTCTTATCCCAATCATAGTTGCCGTTCTATCGCATTTAGTTGCAAAGTTGCCTAGGAATGGAGCAAAACTTGCAAAAACATTTTGTATTTTGGCTTCTTATTTTACTCTGTTCCTTGTTTTCTCGTTGATTTTGGCAGCATCCGACGGATCTATAAAAACGCAGCTCTTCGACATTTATTTGCCAATGGGGATGGTCAATGTAGGATTACATGTAGATAATTTGGCGTTAGTACCCGCATTTCTTTCCTCATTGTTTACTGCGCTAGCTCTGACCTATAACGTGTACTATCTTTCTCCGTACAATAGAGCCTACAAGGTTGGTTGGGAGTTTAACAGATCCTACTCCTTTATCTTACTGTTTAACGGCAGCATGCTTGGAACATTATTTTCCAGTAATCTCCTCAGTCTCCTCATTTTTTGGGAATTAGTCAGTGTGTGCTCATATGTGCTAATCTCGTTTTGGAACGAAAACCAATTCTGTTTATGGGCAGCTATCAAATGTTTCATCATGACACATATAGGCAGTATAGGTCTCTTGATGGCTACAATCATCATTTACTCTATCACTGGAACATTAGAAATTTCAGAGATAGGTCAAGGAATCCCGTTAGGAGACCCTGCGATTTCGGTTATCTTTCCCCTCCTCCTAGTTGCCGTGCTACCTAAAACCGTGTTGTTCCCATTTCACACATGGCTGCCTGACGGAACAGTCGCGCCTACATCGGCAACTGTTCTTTTTCACGTCTGCGGCTTTCAATCTGGAATTTACATAATTATCCGTTTTTTCTTGGACGTGTTCCGTCCGCACGTGATTTCAGCTCCGGCTATGCCTTTATCTTTGCTCTTTGGAAGCGTTAGTGTTTGGAGTTTTATTATTTCTCTTGTTGGTGCCATCACACTTATTATTGGAGCGTTAAACGGGATAATTGACAATGATTTTAAAAGAATAGTTGCTTACAGCACTATATCTCAGCTTGGTTATATAGTCATGGCGGCAGGATTAACCACTTCTTTAGGTGCTACGGCAAGTCTTTTTCACATGATTTCACATGCACTTTATTGTGGTTTACTGTTTCTTTGCGCGGGTGCTGTGATTTACGCAACTGGAAAGCATGACATCAACGAGATGGGTGGACTCTATAGCCACATGCCGATAACTGCAATCTGTTGCTTAGTCGGCATCCTGTCCTTGTCAACCATACCGTTGTTTAGCGACTTCGCAAGTAAATACCTGATTTTCAACGCTACAATTACCGCTGGAGCAACATTGTTCACTATCATCGCTTTTCTAGGATGCGTTCTTAATGCAGCAATTGCAATAAGGCTTCTGCATTCAGTTTTCATGCAGAAAGCAGCGAAGCCATCCTTGAGTTTTCCTATTAAAGATCCGCCTATATCTATGCTTGCGCCAATGATTTTAGCTTCAGTGGCTTTGATGATATTTGGTGTTGTTCCTGTAATTCCTCTTGATTCTCTCGTCATTCCAGCGGTTAAACAAATCGGCTTCCCAGCTAACATTATCACGCATTCAGGGTTAATCGAAACTCCGCTCGGCTTCTGGAATTCTTCAGCTGTAGCCACATCCATGTTCGCTCTTTCCGTCGTATTCTTTTTTATGACGCTTTATTCTAGGAAAGTAGCGACGGCTTATAGAGAATCAGCAAGTGAAGAAACGTTTAAGCCGTTTCTTTGCGGGGAAGATTCAAACATGCTGGATGGCCCTCATGGTTATCATTTTTATCACGCGTTAACAAATGTTTTAAAAGTTGACCGTGTTTCTCATGCATCCGATGTCGACCGTGTTTATAATGCGTTATCATCGAAGTTCTTCAACTTCTCTAGGAAACTACTTTGCTTGGACATACAGCAAAGTTATTTTGCCGCTGTTCTGTCTTTTATAGTTGGATCAATATCTATCGTCTTGATCGCTATTTTGGCGGGATGAAACACGGAAACTGTTGTTATTATATCTTTAACCATGGCGACATGCATCACGGCTTTTGGGGTATTCGTGAAAACCACACGACAGTTAATTCGTTTGCTCTCCATTCAAGCAGCAGCCATAGGGTTAGTAGAGCTCATGTTTGGTTTTACTAATCTTCTGACGGGCTTGGGGTTTGAAGCATTGATCGATTTCTTCGCCACCTTTGCGGAGTGGTTCTCATCTGCCGCTATATCTCCTTTAATCATTTATTGGGGCATGGTAAAGACTGAGAATATAAGCGATCAGCCCGTTGTCAGCGCTCGAAGAAGTGGAATACTCGTCATTGCAACTTCAATTTCAAACATACTTCTATGTATCTTAACCTCATCTTTTCTTCCCGAAAAAATTCGTACCCTCCCCTTTGTCGCTCTTGTATTTTCACTTTCAGTTTTCATCACTTCTACGCGTGTTGATCCTCTGAAAATCCTTGTTGGGCTTAACATGGCTGAAAACGCACTTTATCCGCTATTCGCGGAAAGCCCAATAGTTCTAGTTCCGTTTATGCTTGTTTTGATGATTTTTGTAAACGTTGTTGGTGTCTTTATAATTACGGAAGCTTACCGTGATTATGGAACTATGTCAATCAGAAAATGGAGGTCGACGGACTAGTGTATTCTTTGCTTCCGCTTCTCCCCTTGATAGTTCCATTTTTCATAGGAATTTTGCATCTATTCATATATCCATTTCGGTTCATGGAATCTTCTTTTAAGAAAATTGAAAAAATCGCGTTGTTTTCTGGCACCAGTTTAACATTGACTACGGTGATAGTGATGGTTCCATACATTCTTGCTGGTGAGGTCTTAGAGGTCCCGCAGCTTTCATTGTATGTTAATTCAGCAAATATAGCGGGCACAGTGGGTGTTGCTTTAATATTCTTTCTGACATCAATTTTCAACATTAAGGCCGAGAGAGGCGGTCGGTTAAAGTCAAGCATGTATAACTTCTTCTTGTTGCTTTTTCTCTGCTGCATGTTAGGACTCCTGCTTTCATGCGATTTGTTTGGCATATTTCTCTTTGTAGAGTTGACAGTTGGTGTTTCAGTAATATTGGTCGCTCATAATCCGAGTAAACTGTCAACGGAAGCAGCGTTTAAATATTTAATAATCACAGCAGTGAGCGCTCTTTTTGTTTTGATGGGAACATTGGTAGTTTTCATTTTGGCTGGAAGTTCGAATCTCTTTACTATAATCAGTAATCCAGACATGCACACACGTCTAATCGAAAATCCGCATTTCCTTATGCTGGCAGTGGCTTGCTTCATTATTGGTCTTGGAGCCGACATAGGGCTTGTCCCCTTTCACGGATGGTTGCCTGACGTATTTCCAGGATCCACCATAATCATTAACGGATTTTTCTGCGCAGAACCTATCGCTTTAATCCTTACTCTCTACAATCTGGTTTATCCATTTTACAGGATATTTCCTTCGAATGTTATTATCGCGTTGATGATGGGCTTGGGATCAATTTCCATGGTGTTCGGTGCTTTATTGGCGTACCCGCAAAAGAATTTCTATCGAATGCTGGCCTACTGCAGCATAGATGAGTTTGGCCATGCTGTCTTTGCCTTAAGCTTACTTACATCATCAATGAGCTTTGTCGCGGGACAATATTATCTCGTGAACAGCGCATTAATGAAGACAGGGATGATTCTAAGCTTGGGTTCGGTGTTTTTTAACAGCGGGACAGGAAACATGGATTCGCTGGGTGGTCTTTTTGGAAAGATGAAAAGAACGGCGTTGAGCTACATCATTTGTGTGCTTTCACTTACGGGTGTTCCGCCGTTGAGTGGTTTTTATGCAAAATGGCTTCTCTACAATGCAGCTTACGATTTTGTGCTACCTCTCGGAGGCATTGTTGCAGCGGTTTCAACCTTGATATTGCTTGTTTGCATATCTATGATTTCGTTTATATTTTTGATTCGTTCATTTCATCGAATCTTTATGGGGCAATCAGCTGAAAGTCTCGAAAAAGTGAATGAAGTTCACCTAGCGATGTGGCTTCCAACAGCAGTTGTGGCGGCAGCAGCTATTTTGCTGGGTCTTCAACCAAACATCCTGCTAGGCATAATAAGTGCATCCTAGCCTTCTCTGCCCCTATGGAAAACCCATTCCTTCGACTTAATTTCCAATCCTAAATCTACGGCTAATCGCTCAATCAACTGCTGCGTGGCATAACCGCTTTCGCTGATAAGCTTGATCATCTGATACTCAGCCGTATAGACCGGATATTGTCCTTCTTCGCCTGTCCCAACAATTATGTCCTCTTTCTGGATCACATCGCCTAGAATGCAAATCCTAATTTCAGCGTCCAGATGACTCCCTTCATAGATTTTTAAGGAAGAAAGTTTCTTTTCAATCTCCTCTTCCAAAATAGTTCCTTCACGCTCCGACGGAATCATTCTTTTCAATTCGGAGATTTCATGTTCCTTTTCTTCTATTTTCCTAAACCTGTACCTTTCAACCAAAAATTGTTCAAACGACCGAAATTCAGAATGACGATACACAACATCCTTTAGCACTAAAACAACGATTTCACGCGGTTGTACTGACAAATTTCTGCACCTACTCTATTGTTGAAGCAATTCTTGGCTCTAATAAGTCTTATTGAACAGTCAACTCTTCCTTTTCGTGAGCTATCATTTCAAAATCCGAACCAAGCTTGATGGCATCTGTTGGGCAGATCTCTGCGCATTGTCCACAAAATATGCACCGAGAAAGATTGAATAATACTTTCTTCTCCTCGGTGGCTGTTATTGCGCCGCTGGGACATGTTCTTATGCATAGAAGACAACCTATGCAAGCTTCTTTGTCATAGAGTATTTTACCTCTATACCGCTCAGGAACAGGCACCATTTCTCCCGCTTTGGTTAGGTACTGTACCGTAACTGGCTTACGGAAGAGCGCTCGCAATGCGTCACGAAGCATATTTCCCAGCTTCAAACAGTTTCCTCCTAAAACCCTAAAGTAGATAACGCCACAGATATGATGGATAAGGCTAATGGACTGAGCCAATAGAACTTGAATGCTTGCCCTATCTTCAACCGAGCAAAGACAGTACGAGGAACAGTTATTGTTAGTAGCAGAAGAATTAAGGCGGGCACTAAGCACAAGCATAGAGCTCCTAGTCCTACTGAAGCATATCCTTCAAGTAATGCTGGAAAGTAGAAAAAGAGCGTTGTTGCAAGAAAGGTTAAACCAAAATTTGACGCAGCCTTGGCCAGCTTAACCAGTGCTAAATAGGGCCCACCATATTCAACCATAGAGCCATGGATAATCTCAGTTTTGGCCTCAGAAATATCAAAGGGTACAGCATCTGCCGCTGCTGGTATACACAGCAAAAAGGTCGCCGCGGCGACTGCCATACTGGGACGGGCAAAAGCCAGCAACGACTTCATTCCAACCTGAGTCGACACAATGTTGTAATATGCCAAGGAAAGGCAATTGAAGGATACGGATAAAATGGATATGAGCATTGGCACGTCATAAGCAATCAACATTGTCATTTTTCGAGAAAAACCAACAGCCCCATAAGGATTACCCGACGATGACCCGCCAATCATCACCATAACAGAAGACATAGTCAACAGATATAAGATTAATATTAAATCGCCACCAATACCTATTTCTAAGATCAAACTGGCTATGGGGATAGCTGCTCCTACAATCGAAGCAGCAGCAGCGATCATGGGGACTGCAGTGAAAATTCTCGAAGAGGCAGTCACAGGAACTATTCTCTCCTTACTAAACAATTTAATAAAATCGTAAAAAGGCTGGATAATCGGAGGACCTATTCTTTTCTGCATCCGCGCATGAATCTTCCTATCAACTCCCTCAAAGAGTAGGCTTAGGAAAAACACCAGTGGAAACGTTATTAGAAGCATCATTATGGTATTCATTGTTTCTTTCCTCGTCGCCGCAGATTCTCACAATTGACCACTTTCTTCTCCCCCTTGTCCTGATCGACCACGGTTATTCGGTTGGCGCAGGCCATACATGGGTCAATAGAAGCAACCGTCACTGGTATGTCTGCGATTTCAGAGCCTATTAACATAGGCTTTAAGCCCAATACATTAGGGATTGTAGGAGTCCGCACTTTTAACCGCCACAAGCCTTCCTTTCCGTTAGTTTTTACAAAGTATAGAAGTTCTCCACGAGGAGCCTCCACTGTTGAAACAGTTTCGCCCTCTGGGATTTTTTTCATCAACTTGAGAATGCTTTCCTCCTTCGAGATGGGACCATTTGGCAATTTATCTAAAATTGTCCGGATTAGATTGATTGACTCAAGCAACTCGAAGGTTCGAACTTCTGTCCTTGCGTATGCGTCAGCGCTGTCTCTCAGAACTACCGAAAAATTCTCCTTCAATTCATCATAAGCGGCATAAGGGCGGTCTCTACGAATGTCCATGTTCACTCCAGACCCGCGAGCTGTCGGACCCACGACACATAACTCGTGAGCCTCGTTGAAGCTGAGCACTCCTACTCCGCACAACCTTTTTTCAACAGTTTTATCTTGAAAAACTTCCTGAATGTACTTAACAGATTTTTCTATTTTCTTTAACGAATCATTCACTTTTTCTGCGAGATTAGGCGGTAAATCCCAACGCACTCCGCCTATTGCATTCATGGAATGATGAATTCGATTGCCAGTGATTTCTTCAAACAAATCAAGAACAGTCTCTCTCACATGCCATGCGAACATGAAAAGGGTGTCGAATCCAACCTCGTAAGCCATAATTCCTAGTAAAAATAGATGGCTATGCATGCGCTCCAGCTCAAAAATTAAAGTCCTAAGGTATAATGCTCGCTCTGAAGGTATTATTTCGCCAATTTCTTCCAAGGCTTGAATGAAACATGTGGTATGACTGTGGGAGCATATCCCACAAATCCGTTCAACCAAGTAGAGTGTTTGAACCAAGTTTCGATTTTCCGCTAACGCTTCTATTCCCCTGTGAACATGTCCTAATCTTATGTCAACATTGAGAATTTCCTCCTTTCGAATCGTAACCTTGAGAGAAATGGGCTCTTTAAGTGCTGGGTGCACGGGACCGAAGGGTACGACAAACCGAGTATAGTCCACCTTGACCTCTTTTGTCTTGTCAAACCTATTTGCCATGCGTATTCTCACCCAAACTTACTTTTCGCCGCCGTAACAATCCCCTTGACAATGGCCTCAGGTCTAGGAGGACATCCCCCAACATAAACATCCACGGGAATAATTTTGTCTGGAGGCCCCTCAATCATCTGGCTTCCTATGAAAGGACTGCCGGAAGTTGCACAAGATCCTATGGCAACAACTGTTTTAGGCTCTGGTATTTGCTCATAAACCCTAATAACGCGTGGAAGCATTTGGCGGGTAACAGGTCCTGTCACCAAGAGTACATCAGCGTGACGGGGTGAACCAACAAGTACGCATCCTAAACGTTCAACATCATAGCGGGGAGTCAAAGCCGCTACTACTTCAATGTCGCAACCAGCACATGATCCAGTGTTCAAGTGAAAGAGCCACGGGGACTTTATTCGACTTCTTTTGGCAACATCCAAGATTTGTCTCCTCCAGAGTCACATTAAGAGTCATATGGATGTAACTTTTCCATATCTTGTAAATAGAAGTTATGGTTTGTTGCTCTCTTTGTTGATGGCGTGCAGGGTACTGTTGCTCTGTAGGCGTATAAGATGGCGGTTACGGCTGAATGAACTGTGATTCCGATTAGTGAGTAAAGAGGAGCGGACTCCTATCAACAGACAAATCAACATAGTTGATATGTCAGTCGATCGATCGCCCGCCTTTAGCTGAGAATTCTGTTGCTTGGACCCAGTGTGCAAGTTTCTTCTGCAAAGGGAGGAATTTGGGATCAAGCAAAAGTCGGGACTTGCGCCATGCCTTTCTCGTGCTCTTCTGCGTTCTTGCACATTTCGTGCTGCTCGATACTTGGTGATGCACAGTCCGAACCCATTGTATTCTTTCAGACCACTTGGTTGTCGGATTATCCTTCCTTTGCAGCGCACGCAAGAAAATGCGTGCGCCAGTAATAATTAACCAAAAAGCTATTTAAATAGTTTTGTCACTATATTATTGTTAATATGCCTGGGATTAGCTTCAATGTTTGCACAGAAAGCGCGACAATGAAAAGCTTCTACAAAAAAACTAGGCAGATTGCGTGCGGTCAAATGATTTTTAATATAGGAAAGAAGCGAAACAGCAGAATGGGTAGAAAAGGGAGAAAAAGAGAAGGGGAAAGTCAAGGAATAAGCCAGTTGAAGTCTGCTGGTTCTCACAAGGATAGTTCCGCAATTTTGGAGGAATAGAGATAGTCGGTAAGAGTTCAACAGTGCTGTTCAGGAAAAATAGAGAATTTGGGCCGATCCTTCGGAGATTTTTGGTCAACACTTTGTTTGATTCGACTTTCATGCAGCTAGGCATAATCATAGGCTCTTCTTCTGCAACAAACCCAGACTTACGATTGGTGATTGGAACTTTGATTTCCAGTAGTGTTGCCCTGGGAATATCAACTGGGGTTAGCGTCTATGAATCTGAAACACTGGAACGAGAGAGAAGAATTGCCGAGCTCGAGAAGGCCTTATTCAGAAATCTAGACAACACTATGATAATTGAAAACTACAGAACTTACGCGGCAATCCTCTCTCTCGTAAACTTTCTGACACCTTTCGCGTGTTGCAGCATCGTGTCCATTCCTTTAATTCTCGCGACCGTTGGGCTGCTGAGCATCTCAGCAGCGTCTTGGGCCTCGGCAATTTCGGCGCTGGGTGTTATTTTTGTGGTTGGCGGTTATCTGGGAAGACGCGGTCGACAAAATCCTCTAATCAAAGGGATAAAGATGACAGCATTCGGCGCGATTGCTTTCGCCGTAGGTTTCCTAGTCCAGACCTTCATCTAGAAAGGAACTCATCATGTGTGCGCATGCCTAGCACAACCTTCACGGTTTGGTCACACGAATGTCGTCTATTCCTCGTATGGAAACCCCTTGTCGATCCATGACTTTCGCGAGGGCATCATAGTTTATTCGCTGTCCTTTCACCGTTATTTTAAGGGTTTCAGTCTTTGAATCCACTTCGCTGACGACAATGTCTACTTCTTCTACCCCTTCCGAAGAACCTACAGCTTTCGCCAATTCAACAAGCGACAATTCACGTGGCTTAAGCGCATCCAGCAAGACTTGTCTAATTGCAACCGGCATTGATCGTCAATTACAATTGTGTTCAGTTGTTTAAAAGATTTCGGCTTCGGTCAAAGTGTGAATCTATGAACTATGCTGGACTTTAACGCTGACGGCCCATTGCTGAGCTTTCGGAAAGCACGCTGAACGCATAGACTCAGAATTCAACGTTATTATTTGGATATTTGCGGTTTATCCCTGATGACTTGCCTAACAATTTTCTAGAATCGATCGATCTTTCTAGTCTAGATTCTCCATATAAAAATCGCGCGCGTGCTTGATTTTCATGCTGTAGAAAAAAGGGGAGGATTGTGCGGGAGAAGTCGCAA